>Ga0334882_1001989_pt1 | contig 22433 bp, 13 predicted proteins | sample GraSluR1_MG_5_FD_207226 | JGI IMG/M metagenome (GOLD analysis project Ga0334882, IMG submission 207226) | Sludge microbial communities from methane-producing bioreactor in Wageningen University, Netherlands - Granular Sludge_15_04-R1 | ecosystem: Engineered > Bioreactor > Anaerobic >...
ATTATGGTTGCTCTCGATATTGGTTATGACCCATTCATCACCAAAATCTAACAGCAAATTGAAGAAATCTTTAGTAAAGTCCATTTCCCAAAATTAAACCTTTCCACAAAATTTGCAGTAGAACCTTCTATTTTATAGGGGATTAGCTGGATTTTTCTCGTTCCATTTCTTCCATGCTGGAGTTCTCCAGGGTTTCATATACCTTAATACGTATTCATCATAGGGTTTTTCAAGGGTTATGGCACTGTAATCTTCAATGGCTTTCCACCTATCATCCGTTGTTCCGGCAGCTCCGCTAACCCACTTATACTTAACGGCAAAACTTCCAAAAGACATTATCTTATTTGGTTCAAGATTAACCACCACAGGCTTTGATAGTGCGAAGAATTGCACTTCGTGGTAGGGTAGGTTTTCGTATGGAGCGTAACGTGCTAATTGTTCACCTGTTTTGCTTTTATGCTCGTCTAGCTTTGTGTAGTTTGTATAAAGATGGTTGAAACCCATTAGGGTGTATTCACCCGAAGTTAGGTTTTCGGCGTAGTAAATATTTGTCATGTCGGCACCTGAATCAAAGTTTCGGAAAGGTACGATTTTACCATCGGGCCCTTCAACCACTGGAGCCCAACCAGTAAAGTTTAGGTTCGATACATTTTCCATTTTCCCTTCATTGTCGTGTGCAAATTGAATTACCAACATGCTCATTTCGGGCGATGCAACCTTGTCAACCTTTGGGAACATCTGCGCGTTAGCAGTTAATAGCGTTAGTAGGAATAATGCTGTTGAAACAGTAGCTAGTTTTTTCATAATTAAGCCTCCTTATTGATTAATATAAAAAAATTAAATAATGGTTTGTGAACTTAAAAAGTCAATAATTTTTTGACTGTCTTCAACCCCAACAGGAACTGCATTGGAGTTACTAAGGGTAATAAATGCACTACATTGAACAATACTATTTATGTGTTGAAGGTTAATAAGATGGTCTTGATGTACTCTGAAAAACTTATATTCTCCTAGTATATCTTCAAATAAATCTAAGGGGATGGATGTTGCTATAAAAGTATTATTCTCAAGGTGAATATAACTTTCCTTTGAATTATTCTCAATTCGAACAACTGATTGTAGGTTTAAGATAACATATTGATCGTCATATTTTAAGATTTCAAGATTGCTATCGTATAGCGATAATAGAGGATTATGGTTAGTCCATTGTTTTATGCTATCAATTTCTTTTGAGTAGTTTGAGATTTCAAACCATGTAATAAGCATATTGCAATCAATTATATCTAACTGATCAGCATCAGATTCTAAAGAAGTAATGAGTGCTTTTAACATGTAGTATTTTTATGCAAGTATAAAAAATCAACAGGCTCAAAAAAAGGGATAATAACTATTTGTAGCTATTGGATGAGAATTCGTAGGCTATCATTTATTTGCTAAAAAATCAATTACAAATCCTCAAGAAGTTTAAAGAGCTGATCCCTTTTTCTAACCGCAATGGGTACGTTCTTTCCATCATAAAATACTAAAACGCCTCCATCAACCTTATCGATCCTTACCACGAAGTTAAGATTTGCCAAATGACTTTGATGAACTCGGATAAAGCCGTATTCCTGTAACATGTCCTCAAAATATTTTAATGGTTTCGATATCAAAATTTTGGGCTGGTTATCAAAGTATACCCATGTGTAGTTACTATCGGCTTCGCATCTTACAATGTTCGATAAAGCTACCAGATGAATGCTGTTGGAAGTTTTCAACACAATTTTCTTTTTCGATTGCCCGGTTGATTCCAAATTGTCGATTAGAGCTTTTAGCTTAAGGTTCATATCCTCTTTTTGGCCTAAACTTTCTTCAAGTTTCTCCAATGCACTTCTAAGTTCATTGGTATTAATGGGTTTAAGGAGATAATCAAATGCCGAAAACTTAATGGCTTCCATGGCATGTTCCTCGTAAGCAGTAACGAATACTACCTTGAAGTCAATCTGCTTAAAGCGTTTTAGTAAATCGAACCCCGTACCATCGGGCATCCTAATATCAAGAAAAACAGTATTTGGTTTAACGTTCAATATTAAATCATAAGCCTCTTCAACACCCGAAGCTTCACCTGCTAAAGCAACTTGAGAAAAAAACTTTTCCAAAATCATTTTTAGCGATTCTCTGGCTCTGGGTTCATCGTCTACAATTATTGCTTTTATCATTTTGATTTATGCTTTCGTTAACTATTATCCCTCGATAAATTTTGCGGGAAATCTTAGCTCAACCCTAGTCCCATCTTTGCCCTGTTTGCTCATATCGACAATTGAAACACCAAATTTTCTTTTTCGGGAAGAGGATATGCTTTTGATACGTTCACTAGTAATTGAAGTTGCGTAGCTGGTGTGAGTTAATCTTTTTTGCCTATTTATTTCCTTCGATTTTTCAATGCCAATGCCATCATCTTCAACGGTTATGCATACCAATTTATCTTTAACGTTTAAGCTTACAATAATTAGTCCCTTATCCTTCTTGTGCATAATTCCATGCTCAATGCTGTTCTCAATGAATGGTTGTGCAAGCATAGGAGGCACCATAAGACCAATTCCTTCAACTTGTGGCGAAACATCAATTTCATAATCAAATTTATCAGGGAATCTTAGCTTCTGGAGCATTAGGTACAACTCTAAAGTTTTAATTTCCTGATTTATAGGAATGTAATCCGATCGGGAATTCTCAAGGATAAGACGAACCAATCGTGAGAATGAAGATAAATAATTCCCAGCTTCCTCGGGATTATTGTTATACATAAAACTTTGGATGGCCGAAAGGCTATTAAAAATAAAATGGGGATTCATTTGTGATATTAATAACCTTTGTTCGAGTTGTACATTAAGCTGATCAGCCTTGAGTCGCCGGATGTATGTGTATAGATATGCAGAGAGACCACCAAGAATAATTAGGATAACTATGCCTCTGAACCAAAACGTGCTCCAGAATGGGGGATGAATTACAACCAATAGTTTAGCGCAGTTTTGAGAAAAAATCTCATGGTTCAATGATGTACTAACCTCAAAAAGGTACTTTCCTGGAGGGACGTTGGTGTAGGAAGCACTTGGTGAAGTGGTTTCGACCCACTGCGGATCAATTTTACTTAGTCTATATCGAAATTTTGTTCCAGGAATTAATCCAAAGTCTGCCGCAGAGAAATTGATCTGAAAAAAGTTCTGAGTATGGTGTAATTCGATGCTGTCGTTTTTAGAAAAATGATAACGAATGGGATTTTCAAAAATGCTGAATCTAGTTAGAAATACTTCTCCCTTACCGTTAATATTTTGGGCTATAGTTTCTGGATTAAAGAGGAAAAAACCTTCGTTTGTTCCCCATGCAAGTCTACCATCGGACAATAAGGCCGATGATGCTGAAAAATCGATGGAGGGAATGCCATGGGATTTATTGAATAGCTGTACTTCATCCTTGCTTAAATTGATGGAAACCAAACCTATCCCCGTTGAAGCCCAAAGTAAACCCTGAGAATCTTCGAGTAGCGAAAAGACTTCCTGATTATTTATTACCCCATCGAATCTAAATACAAAATCAGATTCTATATATGATAATCCCTCGTCGGTTGCCACCCAAATTTTTCCATCGGATGTTTGTAGGGTTGAATTTACCCTGTTGCCCTGAAGAGAGTAAGGATTACTGCTTGCAGTAAAATGTGTAATATAACCAGTTTCTCTATTGATTTTGTTGAGTCCTCTATCAGTAGTTCCAACCCAGATGTTCCCCGAATCATCTTCCATTAAAGTTGAAACCAGATGTGAACTAGCTCTATGATTTCCGGGTAGATTTGTTTCAATAACTTCTCCCTTTTTGAGTACGATTTGATAATGACCATTTTCATTTCCAACCCACACCGTATCTTGTCCAATCATTGTGGCAGTATTCATGGCAGGGTTGAAATTGTTCGGGGGATCAATTAATTGTATCTGTTCAACTCTTTTCAATGTACAAGAAATACTGTAAAGTCCAAGAGGGGTAAAGCATAGAATTGAACCATTTCCTGTTGCCACAAAGCTAAGAATGGGTGTATCAAGTATTTTGGGAAATTGGGTATAGTTGATATTTCCATCTAAAAGTGAATCGATACCATAGCAATAGAGTCCATTTTGGGTGCCAATCCAGGCATTATTACCTTCCAAAATGAAATGGTGAATGCTGTTTGGGGTTTCAAATGGAGAAAGTGTTCGCCAGTTTTGTTCATAACCTTCAGCTGTATTCTTAAGAGTGTGAAGCTTGGAATCACCTGAAACAATTATTGAACCATCTTCAGCTACCTTAATATGCTCTAGGTTATCAACTTTAATATTTAGTGTGTTTAATAAATGGGCGTTAGAATTCAGGATTAAAATCCTATTTGTTTCGAGTATGTATATATTCCCTTTTTTAAAAGCTATTGATTTAGGGTTTTCGCTTCCTTTATAGAAATGAAAGAATTTCTTAGCCTGACCATGACCAATTATACCTTGATTAGTTCCAAACAGAGTGAGTCCATTGCCATCCGTTTCCATGCAGGTTAGGTTATCGAACGAAATGGGCAAATCGTATTTTATACCATATTCCTCTTTGTTTTCATAGTTGGTTGATGAAGCAAATGCCATATATTCCTTGCTAACAGCATTGTATTGGTAAATGCTATTACTTGAAAAGGATAAAAAGAATACTGATCCAAACTTATCGTTAAGGATTTGTTTAATTGACCGTGAATATGGTTTTTCAAATGTGATGTAGTGTTTTTGAAAAACTCCTTTACTCCTGTCGAAATAGGTTGCCCCATTGGCACCCCAAAATCCTACCAAAAATGATCCATCGTTTAATTCAACAAAAGCGTTGTACCAATCTCTTTTAAGGGATGTGGGATCAAGTGTATACTTAGTGAAGCACTTTGATTTTAAATCGAAAGAATTCAGACCTACTCCAGCCCAAAGACCAACCCAAAGAGTGCCCTGCCTATCAAAGTATAGGTTTGAAACTCTGTTTGATGCGATAGCACATTTTTCTTTTGGGTTGCTTCTGTAGCTGATAAAATCAGCTTCATCGGGTTTCCAAACATTTATACCTTGATCGGCTGTTCCAATGTACAATTCACCATCCTTGCTTTGGACTAATGATGTTACAATATTAGACGAAAGGCTTAAATCGTAGTTAGGAATATTGTAGTAATATGAAAAATGAGAACTTTTTTGGCTTAGTAAGCTTACACCATTTCGTGTACCCATCCAAATGTTTCCAACTCTATCGATGTAAACTTTGTTAACATGATTATTTATGAGCGATAATGTGTTGTTTTGGTTGTTACGATAAATGGTAAATTCTTTGGAAATTGTATTTAATGAAACTAACCCATTTCCTGTACCAAACCACACCAAACCATCCGAATCTTCAGTAATTGAATATGTTGATGTTGTATAAATTCGATTAAATTTCTCGGTTTCAGGGAAGAATTGGTAAATCCCATCAAGTCCAACCACAAACCATTCTCCATTTTTGGTTTCAATAATGTCGCCAATGTCATTATCCCTTTTACTCTCATTATCAAGTCCTAAAGCATTTACTGTTTGAATGGTCTTATTTTTTTTGTTAAATTTCATCAATGGGGTACTTCTGCCACCAAACCATATGTTTCCTTCAGAATCATTGAATAAAGCATGATATCGATAGTAAGATTGTTTAACCGCTGTATGAGATATGTGTTCCCAGCTACTTTCTGTTATGTGGTATGATGAAAGAGTTCCCTCAAGGGTTTCAATCCATAGGGTATTATTAGATTCTGTGTAAAGGAGCTTGCGAATATGGTTAGTTCGAGGAGTATTCTTATTACCTGTTTGGGCCATATAACGTTTAATCGTACCATCCTTAAGCGACAGTTGACATAGACCTTCAGTTGTTCCAATCCACAGGTTATCATTACTATCTTGAGCCAATGATGTTATTGTGTTACCAGGAATTGAAAGAGTATCATCGATAGAGTTTCTATAGCTTATGAATTCATACCCGTCGAATCGGCTAAGCCCATTTTCGGTGCCGAACCACATATAACCTCGTTGATCTTGGATAATGTCGTTGATACGATTATGAATGAGACCATCCTGAGTGCCATAGTTTACAAAACGGGTATAAACATCAGTGGTATTTGATTGGCATACAGCTAAAGAAATGTTGAAAATCATTAAGACACATATAAATAATGATTTTATAGCCATCGAAATTCTTGTAAGTTTGTAATTATAACGATTTCAGAAAACCCATAATTTAATTTTACACCTCGGGATTTAGATTTGTTTCCAACAGTTCACGGAGTTTGAGATTTGTAATATTTTCATGAACATTTCCCTCAGCAGCGAAGGAAACAGCACCTGTTTCTTCGGAATTAATCACAACAATTGCATCGGTATTCTCAGTTATCCCAAGAGCTGCTCTATGGCGAAGTCCATAGGAGGGAGGGAGGTTGGTTTTTTCAGAAACAGGAAGTATGCAACGGGCAGCATAGATTAGATTATTTTTGATAATAATTGCTCCATCATGAAGGGGACTGTTTTTAAAAAAAATATTCTCTATTAACCGGCTCGAAGTTTCAGCATTGATGATATCTCCTGTTTCAGCGTATAAAGTTAAGTCTGATTTTCGGGTTACTACAATGAGAGCCCCTGCCTTTCTATCGGACATATTTCTACTAGCTTTAACTATTGCTTCAATGTTAACAGGGTTTTCCATTTTTTTACCCCTGAGAAAAAAAATGTTTTCGAAAGAAAATCGATTCTTTGAAAAGTAACGTGTGCCAATTAGTAACAGAAAACGTCTTATTTCTTGCTGAAATACAATTATTAATGCAATAACACCAACACCAATAATCTGTCCCAGTATACTACTTAGCAGCTCCATATTTAGGGCTCTTACAACAAGCCAAAGAAGGTATACAAAAAAAATACCCATAAAAATATTTATTGCTACAGTTCCCCTTATCAGCATGTAAATTTGGTAGAAGAGTAATGCAACAAGCAGAATATCGATTACATCAAGTACTCGAATGCTGATAAAGGTTATAATATATTGTAAAAGCATTTATTAAAAAGAGTAATGATTAATTAATCTGTTATTGTTTGGTTATGAGTGAGTGACACCATTTTAATGGCCTCAACGGCTTCCTTAACATCGTGTACCCTTAATATTTTAGCCCCATTTAGCAAAGCTATTGTATTTAAAACGGTGGTGCCATTCAACGCATTTTCAGGTTTCTGCTCCAAGGGTTTATAAATCATAGATTTTCTCGATAAACCAACAACAATCGGTATGTTCAGAATCCGAAAAGAATCCAAATTTTTTAGAATAGAATAGTTATGCTCAAGGGTTTTGCCAAAACCAAATCCAGGATCAATTAAAATATCATTGATTCCCAAAAGGTTGAGTTCGTTAATCTTGTTTGAAAAGAATGAAAAAAGTTCCTTAACTACATTATCATACTTTGGATCATTTTGCATGTTTTGTGGAGTACCCTTCATGTGCATTACAATATATGGGACGTTAAGCTTTGCTATGGTTTCGTGCATATTTTTGTCCATTGCTCCTGCAGAAATATCGTTGATTATGTTTACGGCAAAATCATCAACTACTCTTTTGGCAATGCTTGCCCTATAAGTATCAACCGAGACAATGGCTTCGGGAAAGTGTTTACGTACAACTGCCAAAGCTTTGCTAAGCCGCTTTATCTCCTCTGTAGCCGATACAGGAGTTGATCTTGGACGTGTTGAGCAAGCTCCAATATCAATTATTTTGCCACCCTGATATAAAACTTCCTTAGCACGCTTAAATATCCTATACTTCATTCTGTATCGACTTCCGCTATAGAATGAATCGGGGGAAACATTAATAACACCCATTACTATAGGATCTGAAAGGTCAATTAATTTTCCCCTGCAGGAAAGGGTATGCTTTGCAGAAAAAAATGAATGAATTTCTTCCATCATTACACCTTTCGGTTTGTTTTGGTTGCTAAAATACGAAACATTTGGATAAAAACGACTTTTATAATCAATGTGTTTTTTCGATCAAATTACTTCTTAACTTATTTTATAAGTGACTTTCGATTTTTAAAGTGTAATTTTGCAACTTTGATAAATCATTACATAAATTCTATGAGTTTTATTGTAATAGAGGGTCTCGATGGTGCTGGAAAATCAACACAGCTTAAGCTATTGGGCGATTATCTTTTAAGCAAGGGGAAACCATTCGAATCTTTGCATTTTCCCAGAACAAATTCTCCTTTTTTTGGCGAGTTAGTGGCACGATTTCTTCGTGGTGAGCTGGGAATGCTTGAGCAGGTTGATCCATATGTAGTGGCTCTTCTTTATGCTGGAGATAGAAAAGATGCCGCTAGTATTCTAAATGGATGGCTAAACGATGGAAAAACCATCCTTCTCGATCGTTATGTCTACTCCAATATTGCTTTTCAGTGCGCTAAACTTAATGATATTGATGAGCAAAGAAAACTACGTGATTGGATTTATGATTTGGAGTTTAATTACTTTGGCATCCCAAAACCTGATCTAAATATTTTTCTCGATGTTCCATTCGAATTCACAAAATCGAAGCTAACACAAAATCGGGATGGTGAAGATAGAAATTATCTAAAGGGTAATGTAGATATTCATGAAGAGAATTTAAGTTTTCAAGAGAAAGTTAGGAGGGTTTACCTTGATCAAGTAAAATATGATTCTAATTATTTGATAATTAATTGTTCAAATAAGAATGGTGAAATGGAGGATATGCGCCTTATTTTTGATAAAATAGTAAAATCAATTGTTGATCGTTCAATTGTATAAAATAGAAAATTAATATGCTAAGGTTTTTAGTTTGGATTTCCAGGTATTTACTAGCATTCACATTTATTTTTTCAGGATTTGTAAAAGGGGTCGACCCTCTTGGCTCTGCCTATAAATTTTCGGATTATTTCGTTGCATTTAATCTTGGCTTTTTAGAACCACTTGCTTTAACATTTTCATTTATACTATGTTCAGCAGAGTTATATATTGGATTGCTCCTTTTGCTGAGGGTAAAAGATAGCATTGCCATTTGGGGAGCATTCCTATTCATGGTTCTGTTCACTCCTTTAACTTTGGTTCTGGCAATTTATAACCCTGTATCCGATTGTGGCTGCTTTGGTGATGCAATAAAACTTACAAACTGGGAAACATTTTTTAAGAATATCCCAATACTTCTTGCTTCAATATTGCTACTTATTTATCGAAAGAAGCAGATTCCTTATTTTAGTTCATATTTAAATATCATATTGGCAGCTATTTTACTGTTCATTTCATTTTTACCTTCAATACATGGATATCGCAATTTGCCACTGATAGACTTCCGTCCTTACAGCATTGGAGTAAACATTCCAGAGGCCATGAAAATACCACCCGATGCACCGCTTGATGAGTATAAAACAACACTTTTTTATGAGCGGGATGGAGTGATAAGAGAGTTCACGGAGGATAATATGCCTTGGCAAGATTCGACTTGGAAATTTGTGGATAGCAAGTCTGTGCTTGTTAAACGAGGTTATACCCCTTTGATTACCGACTTTATGATTGTTGACTACGATGGCTGGGATATAACCGAAAGCATTTCTTATTTCCCAGGCTACTATATGCTTGCGGTATCATATAGACTTGATAAAGCGAATAAACAATCATTTGAAAAGCTCAATGAAATTTACTTTAAAGCCAAGGAACAAGGTATTGGATTTGCTTGCCTTACTGCATCGACCCCTGATGAGATAGATCGTTTTATAAGCAATACTGGTGTTGCCTTTCCTTTCCTTCTGGCCGATGAAATCATGTTGAAAACTATCATTAGGGCTAATCCTGGATTAATATTGCTTGATAATGGAACAATAATTGGTAAATGGCATAATAGGAATTTTCCTGAGTCAAGTTTTTTTGAAGGAAATTTGACATCAAAATCCCTAACCTATCAGCGGTTAACAAATTCTAAAATTTGGAGTATTTTTATTGTAGTTAGCGTTTTTGTGCTATTATTGGGAACTCGTTTATTAAAGGTAATTATAAACGATTTTTGGAAGAAGTAGAATTATTTATAATACTACTGAATTCTAACCTCTTCAACCTGTATTACTTCACCCGTTTCTATGCTGTAAGCAAAGCAAACTATATCCATATTGGATACATTCCATTCTGAATTCAATATACAGTTTACGCTTATGGTTTCAATGTCATCACATACAGCACCTTCAGCGAAAATGTTTGTTCCCCATGTGCCATTCATTGTAGCTCTGAAAACATGCATATGCTCGTAATCGGGAATAACTCCATCGGGGTAGTCTGGATCGTCTTTAGTTTTTTGGGGTGAAATCAATCCACTTTCGGTTAAAAAGACACAAACATTCATACTTTCAAGCGTTGCTATAGCAGTAGCTGTAACAGTTACGCATAATTCACGTGTACTAGTGTTGTAATCCCTGTTAATTTGAATTTTAAGGGTTGGTTCCTGTGAAATGTAATCAGCAGCAATAGTTGCCCATTCTGTAGTTCCTAACACATCATTGTTCTTTCGATTTACTAATCCCGATGGGTATGAAATAACTCCAAAATGGTTTTTAAGTTCTTCACCCGTAGGAGTTTTATAGTTTATTGGAAAACTTGCATTAGTATTAGCAAAAAAACCTGCATGGTAAGCTATAATAATAAATTGATCTCCATAGAGTTCACTAAGTTGTGCTGCAATTTGAGCACCTGCAGGACAGTTAGGGCATTGATGTCCAGTAAATTCTTCCAAAAGCACCTTTTGCAAAACCTCACCCGTATCGGGTGGTTGAATTATTGCATTTGTATATGGTTCTTCTACAATATCACAACTAATGATAATAGTAAAAAAACATATTAATAATACAGATAGTTTATATCTATTCATCGTAAAAAAAAATTAAAAAGTAGTTGAAAAAGTAATTCCGGCCGCATAGGCAGCAGGTACCTTACGGCAAATGCCGCCTACACAAATAATACCTTCACTTTGCTTACCGTAACTAACAGATAATCGATGAGGACCTTTACTATAGCTCATACTTGTAGAGTAATAATGCTTTCTAAGGTCTTTTTCCTCGTTACCGTAGTTGTACTGATCAGATAGTGAGAATGACCATTTAGGTGCGATGGAATACTCAGCTAAAACCATTGCCCAGCTACCATTATCCTGCTTTGTTTGTAGGTGTTGTCCTTCAATCCTTATACTTTGATTGTTTTGTAACCTTTGAGCGATGTCAGCATATATAATCCATGCATTTACAGGTTCCTCACCAGGGTGACCTTCAATTACCGCTTTATTGTAATATTGGCTGGTAAAACCAGCAATAAATCTTAAATCACGGGACAATCTACGATTCACCTCAATTGAAATATCATGAAAATATTTTTCATCACCTATTTTGCCGAAGTTCGATTTATATCCCAAAGTACCTGGAGTTCCTATAGCAAGAGTATCGTTGATTTTTTCCTTATCAATGGAATTTGCGATTGAGGCACTGAACAGTACATTGGTGCCATATTTTCCACCAACTTTAGTGTTTTTTGGGATTAAATAGTTAACCTGAACCAATGCACCTACTTCTCCAGTTGGTTGAGTAGCGTAGGGGTAAATTCCTGGCAAGCTGTAAGTATGCTGACGGGTTGTTGCAGGAAGATAGTTAAGAGTAAGATCATTTCCGGTTGCAGTTCTGCTCGAACGAAAATCCATATTATCAATATACTTGGCAGAAGCTAAAAAACCAAGTCCTTTTTTTGAGAATGATCCAGTGAAAACAATGGCTTGCCCATTCTTATAAATTAAATTATTTCTAGCGGATGGATCGTTCACTTTCCAGGCGTATTCACCTGAAAAAAAGAAGCCTCCTGTGTATAGAGATGATCTTGCTGAGAACGCAGCCACATTTTCAGGGAGATTATAAAGTGGATCTCTATCCCTTTGAAACCGGCTCACAGCGCTAAAGCCGACTGTAAGGTTAGTTAATGATTCTGGTCGGATAAGTTGAAGTAAGCTCCAATCAGCATCAGCACCCCTAATAATACCGGGACCATTCTCCCAGAAATACCTTTGTTTTCCGATCATCCCCTTTATAGTAAGCCCATTTGCAGGGCGAATAAGAAGCCGAAACCCATCAAAGGCATTGTCGATACCCAAATTTTTATCCTCGTAGGCACGGAGAATTATTCCACTTCCGTATTGCTCGTAAAAATTACCAATGGTAATCTCATACAAAGTATCTGAATAATTTACAAATCGATGGGCTATTCCCTGACCTTCATATCTTGGATCATATCCCACAAGGGGTGGTTGATAGGCTTCGTAACGTATGCCGGCATTGATACCTTTGTACCGATAAAAAATGTTACCATAAATATTGGTACGGATATACTCTGGTACTTTTTCGGCACCAATTATGGTATCGCTAAAATAGTAGTTTGATTCAGTGTATATATTTCCTTGTATTGTAGCTTTATCAATAAAATCCTGACTGTACACGCTATTGAGGTAAAACATTAGCATGAAACTAATTGCCATTGTTTTAAAGAAGTATCTACTAATCTGTTTGTGCATTTATAAGTCTTTTGGATGATTTGTTGGAGAACGGAATTACTTAACCAGTGCTTTTATCTTCTCAAACATTTCTAGTTCACTACCATCGGTGTAAGTTGTATGCTGATATACAATTTCGCCTTTACCATTTAGTATAAATGTATGGGGAACATTGGTTACCCCCATTGCACGACGTAAATCACCATTTGAATCAAGATAAAATTCATACTCCCAACCCCTTGCATTTACCATAGGCCTAACGTTGTTAACTGTTCTGGCATCGTCAATGGATATGGCAATTAGCTTTACACCTGTCTCGTCCTGCCAATCCTCGTAAAGATCGGCAATAGCCGAGAGTTCCTTTATGCAGGGTCTGCACCATGAAGCCCAGAATGAGATGATAATGGGTTTACCCTTATTATCAATTTGTGAGGTTGAAAAATCCCTACCCTCAAGGGTTTTAATTGTTGCCACTGGAAGTTTTTGAGACCTTGCCTGCTGAGCATTAATCGATGAATTCCCAATAAACAAAAAAATGGATATTGCAAATAGTGTCTTTATTTTCATAGTTTTTTTTAAAAATTAATATGTAACCCAATATGATTTACAATTATCGAGCCTTAATAATTTAAAAAAGAAGTATCCTTTCGTATTAATTCTATTACAACCCCGATCTCCGCATTAATTCTGGAGATCGGGGTATATTAATTGTTTGATTGAAAGGAACTCTGATTAGATGATCCTAAAAAATAAGATCTATTTAACAATAAGTTTTTTCGTTACAGTTTCGCCATTTGATAAAGTTATTCTTACCATGTAGGCTCCCTGTGGTTGTTTAATGTTTAACTTGAGTTCTGAACGTTCAAGATCAATAATATTATTATAAATCAAACTACCAGTAATTGTATAAATATCAATGGCTACTCTACCAACCCTATTTGGAAGCGTAATGGTGAAGTTACCATCGGTTGGGTTTGGATATATGCTTGCAGCAAGAAGTTCGTTTGCTTCAACGCTTGTAAGTACAAGAGTAATGTCAAGAACAACATCTTCATTATCAATCACAAGAGTTCCAACGAATGCATCATAACCATCCTTGCTAACATTGTATTCGTACTCACCATTGTTTAAAATAATTGAAGCTAAACCATTCTCATCGGTTGTTAGATTTTCTTCATTAATAGTGATTGTTGCTCCTTCGATAGCTTCATCATTTTGATCTGTAACGTTGAAAGCAACTGTAAACTCAACTTTCAGCATTTCAACCTCAACTAGTATATCCTCTCCGTTAACTTCTAATTCTCCCTCGATTGTTTCGTACATATCCTTTTCAATGGAGTATGAATATTCACCATCTTCAAGTTCAATGGTTGCCATTCCATTCTCATCTGTTATGAGAGTTTCGCTATTGATAGTTATTGTAGCTCCTTCAATGGGGTTTTCTGAAAGAATGTCAATAATATTGAAAGTGACAGTATAAACAGGTACTTCAACTATTACAGAAGTAGTATATGTGTTTACGATTAAACCGTCTGAAGAAGTTACAACAAAATCGATTGGTTCAGTAAAATCCATTGGTTCATAATCACCATCTTCCCCTGGAAGTGGATAAATAGTTGCTCCTTCTGAAATGGTAATGGTTGGAGTGAGCGAAGTTATGTCAGTTCCAAAGGCTACAGTTACGGTTATGGTTGCCAAGTTATTTTCTACTGCAGATATTTCAACACTTAAGGGTTCGGTTTCTACGAAGTCAAAATCAAGAATACTTGCTTGACTTACAGTACATTCAACCATTTTCGATTGTAAAACCTCTTTATTTGCATCATTTTGAATGAATACAACCAGTGTTAAATCATCATACTCTTCCACAAATGTACTTGACATGTCCTGAGAGAAGGAAATATTAAATGGCACACCATCAACAAAATCAACTGTGGTTCCGCTTGCATCGGGTAGCATCTTCATCATTACCCATTTGAACGATGTCTCACCGTTTGAACCAACGTTCCCGGTTGTGACATTCTCAACTATAGCAGCCCTTAGCTTTAAACCAGTTGCGGATATATAAGGTAAGACTTCAATGTTTGCATGAACAGTTGTACCCTCCACGTAACTATTTGCATTTATTGTGAAGTATGAATTTTTTGATTGTTGATAGGTAAAAGCATTGTTAAGACCAGTTGCAGAAGTTGCCGTAGATTCCCCTCCTGTGAATAGCATAGGAACTGCATTTACACCATAGTAAACTCTTCTTACACCACCTTCGGCATTGTAGTATGGATCGCCGCTACCTGGCCAGTTCATTTGATATTTAATAATAGCAAATTCTCCTAAATGGTTATTTAGAAATGGGGTAAATGTATTTACGTTAAATGTGTAACATGGGGGACAAGTAGAACTGGTAAACGATTCGAATAAAGGTAGATTTGGTACTGACTGCGAAGCAACGTTTACAGTTTTACTAAGTGTGTTGTTTGATGGATCGTCGTCATCGCCATCTCCATTTATATTACTTGCTAAAATGGTGATATTGTAACTTCCTGGACTTGCTTGCCATTGCTGGTCAAAAGTATAGGTATAGGTTTGACCGCTGTTAAGGGTAATCCCTGAAACGTTTTCTATAACAGCTTCCTCATCGTTTACCTGATATTGAATATCGAATGAGTTGATGGTATTAAGACCAACATTTTTTACTGTGGTAACAACATCATATGTTCCCTGAGGAATGTAAGTGTCTAAGGAGATGGATTCAACAGCTAAATCACTATCAAATGGAGTGTACAGGGAAATATCATCAATAAACCAGTAATCAATCTGGTAGGCGTTCCCCGAAAGGAAAAAGCAAACCTGAAAAGTTGTAGATCCCAGATCACTGTTGGTTATTTGAATATTTCTAGTCTCAGGACCAATGTTGCCAGTGGGATTTACTGTCCAAATAGTGTTCCATTCACCTGAATTCGATCGGGTTGCTACACCAACGCTATATCCAGTACCATAATGATCAACGAACTGCTTAAACTGAAAGTATAAACTTGAAGCAGCAGAGACATCCACAACAGGAGAAATAAAACGTGTTGTTAAAGTACCCTGTGTGTACATAAATCTAAGTTCAGGGGCTACGCCACCAGCATTTGAACTATTGTTAACAGTCCACTGCGAGGTATAGTTTTCTATAGTCCATCCAGCAGGGAGAGTTCCTGAACTGAAGTCTTGACTAAGATGCTCAACACCATACTTTGATTGGGCCCAAAGTGAGGTAGCAGCAAGTAATAAACAAAGTAGTAAAAGATTCCTTTTCATTGTTCTAAAGCGATTTAGTTATTATTATAAACATTTCTGCAAATATATTATGTTGGTCGTAATAAATGGGTATTTTTGCAAAAAAATATTAACAAATGTAAATCTACATATATGAAAATAAAGAATTTTACTTTTTTCTTACTTTTTTGTTTAGGAATAAATGCTGTTTCTGCTCAGAATCTTCAGCTATTTCATAACGAGAATGAAGTTAGTAATACAGAAATAAATATTAAGGAAATAACATCGGATGGTGAAGTTAAAGTAGTTATCAATATTAAAAATAACTCATCAAATGCCATTGAGGTTAAGGTTAGAAAAAATGTTCGTGAGGATATTGATGGAGCCGAAAATACATTTTGTTTAGGGAGTTGTTTTGATCCTTCTGTTACAGAATCTCCCACATCGATTACCATTGAAGCAGGTGAAACAACCGGATCAGATGATTTTTATGTATTGTATCTTCCACATGGAAATGTTGGAAATGCTGAGATCATATATGAAGTTTTTAATATTGAAGATGAAGACGATAATGTTACAGTAACCGTAAACTTTTCATTTATTTCATATAGCCTTATGCTTTTTTATAATGATATTGAGGTTAGCAATGGAGAGATAAATATCAATGAAACTACTTCAGATGACGAAATAAAGGTTGTAATCAATATTAAAAATAATTCTGAAGAAACCATTAATGTTAAGGTTAGGAAAAATGTACGTGATGATATTGAAGGTGCCGAAAATACTTTCTGTTTGGGCAGTTGTTTCGATCCAACAGTAACAGAATCGCCTACATCGCTAACCATTGAAGCTGGTGAAACAACAGGTTCAGACGATTTTTATGTTTTATTTTTACCACATGGAAACACAGGCGAAGCTCAAATTATATTTGATGTTTATAATGAAGAATTCACAGATGATATGGTAACTGTAACGGTTAATTTTACAATTACCCCAACAAGTATAAATATTTTAAAAAAGGAAGTTTCCATTAGCGCTTTTCCCAATCCAGCATTCGGGACAAGTTTATTTATTAATTACAATTTACCACAACTCGAAAAGGTTTTCATATCAATTTACAATATTCTTGGCGTACAGATATTCAATGAGAGTATTATAAATACCTCTGGTAAAATTGAGGTTGATATTAATAGTTTGCCGAAAGGGATTTATCTCTATTCCCTTGAAAGTAACGGAAGAAAACTTATAACCAAAAAGCTTATTATTGCAAGGTAATGGCTTTTTTTTCTATTAGTTCATTCCCGGAAAACTTATAGTGCTGTCAATATTGTTGGGCAACCTGTCAAATAAATATTGTTATTAGTTGATGTGTGATTTTATTGATTGGTCGATTGGTATCAGCTTAAACTCTTCCAAGGCTATTAAGTATTAGCATTAAATGCAATGTGGACGTATGAAAAGTCAATGAAGATTAAATATTTTACTAAATGAAACCCCTTGTTTACTTATTGAACCCCTGATACACAGCAGATTGTTTAGTTTCATAGAGTTTCAATGTGTTCTTTACAGAACCACACAGTTGACATTTTAGATACCCTTGGGTGATAGCGTTAAAGTATAATGCAATAACTATTCCTTTACTGAACAAAAATTTTAGGTTTCAATTTTTCCCATTCATCTACCAGTGATTTCAGCATCAGGTTTTCCTTGCCATATGAAGCAAATATAAAAATGCAATTAATAGATTTATTTGGCAGAATAGTATATCAAAGATCAATGGAAATCTATCAAAAAGAATGGAATCAGATAGATTTTCGTGCAGGTCAAAGTATCAATCCTGGGGTTTATATCAATAGGGTTAATACATACGACAAACTGGAAAATATTCTTGTTCAAAAGTAAGACGGAAAAGTATTGATTGTTAAATAATAATTTCTTAATTTTATATCAACAGATTAAAAAATGTAAATGGTTTAAGATTACTAGAATCTTCATTTTTTCAGTTCTGTTTGCAAAATACTCGATAATAATAGTAAAATGAATATTAAAATATACCAGAATCTATGAAAACAAATAGGCATTCAATAAAATTCATGGCAGTACTATTTATTCTTCTTGTAACTAAAACTGTTACAGGTCAGAATACATTGTCAATAAATTCAACGACTACTCTACCAGGTAGTGTTGTTACCATTGAAGTTGTAATGAACAATTCCAACCCTGCTGTGGCATTTCAACTTGATGTGTCAATCCCTACAGGATTTTCATACGTTAGTGGGTCAATTGAATTAAACCCTTCTCGGATTACTGATCATGAGATTACTGCCAGTGTGATAAGTGGTCCAAAATTAAGAATAATTAGCCATTCCGCTACTAATGCTGCATATACTGGTAGTTCAGGTATCATTGCCACCTTCGATTTGAACGCATCGGAAACTTTGGGAACCTATTCATTGAATATTACCAATGCCGTAATATCTAATGCTGCAGGCAATCAAATTTTAACAGGAACAACAAATGGGACTGTAACCGTGGCTAAGGGTACACCCGATGTAACCTGGCCTACAGCAACTGCAATTACCTATGGTGCACAGCTATCATCAGCCACACTTTCGGGTGGTTCTGCTACCTTCGATGGGGAAACAGTTACTGGTTCCTTTGCATACATTTACCCAACAACAGTACCTGCTGCAGGGACATATACTGCCGATGTGCGTTTTACACCATCAAATACAAACCTATACAATACTGTGGACGGAACAGTTAATGTAACTGTAAATAAACGCACACTAACTGTTACAGGGATTACTGCTGTAGATAAAGTTTACAATGGCAATACAACAGCTACGCTGAATTTCAGCGGTCACTCATTGAATAACACGGTGAGTGGCGATGATGTTAGCGTAAACCAGGCAAGCTATACGGCAAATTTTGATACTAAGAATATTGGTGAAGATAAACCCGTAACTGTAACCCTAAGTCTTACTGGCACTCATGCAGCAAACTACACATTAACTCAACCCACAGGGTTGACAGCCGATATTACGGCAAAAGCATTAACAATTACTGGCGTTTTTGTTAATAACAAGGTGTATGATGGCGGTACAGAAGCCACATTGAATCTTACCTCTGCAGCTTTAATTGGAGTGGTTGGCACCGAAAATGTTAATCTGGTAACCGATGGATACGTTGCCAATTTTAACAATAAGAATATTGGAACCAATAAACCTGTAACAATTAGTGGCTTTTCAATTTCTGGCTCAGATATTGGTAATTACACGTTAACTCAGCCCACTGGCTTAACTGCCAATATTACTGCCAAGGCATTAACCGTTTCTTCAGGTATAAATGTTGTTGAAAAAGTGTACGATGGCACAACTTCTGCCACGCTGAATTTTGATAATCCCACCCTCGAGGGTGTAGTGAGCTCAGAAACAGTTACTTTGATAACGTCTGGCTATAACGCTAGTTTCGATAGCAAGAATATAGGTAATGCAAAGCCTGTTACCGTTAGCGGTTTAACTTTGGGTGGTATAGATGCATCAAACTATACATTAACTCAGCCTGCTGATTTGACAGGAAATATTACTGCAAAAACCCTGACAGTTTCAAGTATATCAGCTATCAATAAAACATATGATGGGACAACTACTGCTACCCTTAATGTTACTGGATATGTTTTGAATGGTAAAATTGGCTTAGAAACAGTAACCTTGAATTCGGAGGATTACACTGCCAACTTCAACAATAAAAACGTAGGAAATGCCAAACCGGTAACTGTAAGTGGCTTAGCATTGGGTGGAGCAGATGCAGGAAACTATATCCTAACCCAACCAACAGGTTTAACTGCTAATATAACGACAAAAGCGTTAACAGTTTCTGGTCTTACAGCAGATAATAAGGTTTACGATAGGAGTACAACTGCAACACTCAACTTTGCTTCTGCATCATTGGTGGGCAAAATTGGAATGGATGATGCATCCATCAACACCACCAGCTATACAGCAACTTTCAGCAATTGGAATGTTGGAACAGGTAAAACGGTTACTGTTAGCGGATTAGGATTAACAGGTGCTGATGCACCTAACTACACATTAACACAACCAACTGGCCTTACAGCTAATATAACCCCCAAAAATTTAACCATTCTTGGAGTTATTGCCGTTAGTAGACCCTATAATGCAATCAGTACAGCAACACTTAATTTTGATGGCGCTTCATTAAACGAAGTAATTAGTCCGGATGATGTTTCTATTAACTCAAGCGCTTATACTGCTACTTTTCCAAATAAACATGTTGGTATTGGTAAGGAAGTGACAGTTTCTGGCATTATTCTAGCAGGCGATCAATCAACAAACTATACCTTATCACAACCCACTGGTTTAACCGCAAACATTACAGCATTACCCATTACCTTAAACGCCGAATCATATACCAAAACATATGGTGAGGATGATCCTGATGAGTTCAGTTACGATGCTTCCATCTCTCTGGTTGGCGATGATGTTTGGGATGGCTATCTTATCCGGGAAACTGGAGAAAATGCAGGAATTTATGATATTTTAATCGGTACATTACAGATAATTGACGGTAATGAAGGTTATAACTATAACCTAACCTTTAATAAAGGTACCCTTACCATTAGCAAGAGGGTAATAACAATAAGTGCTCAGGCAAAGAGCAAAGTATATGGCGATGATGACCCTGAATTAACGTATACATTAATCGGTTCTATTGCCACAAACGATTGGTTAGATGGATCACTATCCAGAGTTGTAGGAGAAAACGTAGGAACACGACAAATTCAAAGGGGCACTTTGAAGATTCTCAATAGCGAGAATGAGGATATGGAGGAAAACTATAGTATTACATACAATGCGGCAAACCTTACTATTACAACAAGGCCAATTACCGTTACTGCCGATGCAAAAAATAAAATCTATGGGGAATCAGATCCAGCATTAACCTACCAAATAACCTCCGGCTCGCTTGCCTTTTCCGATGAATTTGCAGGGGCAATAACCAGAACAACAGGTGAGAATGTTGGAGTTTATGCTATTAGCAAGGGAACCCTTGCTTTATCGGCAAATTACAACCTAACGTTCATTGGTGCAAATTTTACCATTTCATCAAGGGCAATAACCGTTACTGCTGATGCTAAATTCAAGGTTTACGGCGAAGCAGATCCAGCATTAACCTATCAGGTTACTTCAGGCTCCTTGGCAGGTGGCGATACTTGGACGGATTCACTATCCCGTGTTGCGGGTGCTAATGTTGGAGAATACACCATCAATCAGGGTACTCTTGGTATAAATCCGGGTGGTGCAAACTATACAATTACTTACATTGAAGCCATACTAACAATTACAGCGAAAGATCTTACAGTTACTGCTCATGCCAAAAGTAAAACTTATGGAGATGACGACCCACCGCTAACCTACACAGCTGATGGCTTAGTGGGCTCTGATGCAGTCTCTGGAAATTTAACCAGGGTAGCAGGAAATACAGTTGGTGCCTATGCAATTGAGCAGGGAACACTCAATGCTGGTTCCAATTATAATCTGATATTTATCGGTGAAGATTTTACAATCAATAAAAGGGATTTGATAATTACAGCCAATAGTTTTATTAAAACATATCTACAGGAGTATATATTTCAGGGAGATGAGTACACTCACACCGATTTATACTATGATGACAACATTATAAGTGTCTCTCTTGTTAGTATCGGAGCAGAAGCTGATGCTGCTCCAGGAGATTACGAGATAACTATCAGCAATGCAACTGGCATTGGTCTAACAAACTATGAAATTCAATACATTTCGGGAACGCTTACAGTTTCCGACCTGATAGAATTAATTATTGATGGACTTGTTGCAGATAGCAAAGTTTACGATGGCACTCCAAATGCAAATATTTCTGACTGGGGAACTTTGAGTGGGGTTTTAACTGGCGATGATGTTTCCTTGGTTACCACAAGTGCAGTTGCTTCGTTTGCCAACAAGAATGTTGGTACCAATAAAACTGTTACCGTAACAGGTTTAGCGTTAGGAGGGGATGAAGCATATAAGTATATTATTGGCAACCAAACAACAACTGCCAATATAACACCCAAATCGCTTACTGTTACTCCTGATCCCGATCAGGGAAAGGTTTATGGAAACTCCGAACCTGTTATAAGCTATACACTTACTGAGGGAGAATTGTATGGAACAGATACATTTAGCGGTGCACTTACCAGAACTTCCGGAGAAAATGTTGGTAGCTATCTAATTATCATGGGGACACTTTCTGCCGGAGGTAATTACTCTATAAACCTTACCTCAGGTGTGATGTTTACCATTAATCAAAGACCAATAACATGGACTGCCGATACTAAGGAAAAGGTTTATGGTAATAGCGACCCAACCTTGACCTATCAACTGACAGCAGGTTCTTATGTGGGGGCTGACGCTGATAATATCACCGGTTCTCTTTCACGAGAAGCGGGGCAGGATGTTGGTGAATATCAAATTCAGAAGGGTACACTTAGCATTGGTACAAATTATAACGTTACATTT
>Ga0334882_1001993_pt1 | contig 22371 bp, 14 predicted proteins | sample GraSluR1_MG_5_FD_207226 | JGI IMG/M metagenome (GOLD analysis project Ga0334882, IMG submission 207226) | Sludge microbial communities from methane-producing bioreactor in Wageningen University, Netherlands - Granular Sludge_15_04-R1 | ecosystem: Engineered > Bioreactor > Anaerobic >...
TCAAAAATGTTTTAAGCAAAAGCCAGGCTTCGTTGCAATATGATATGTACGGCGTCGCCATTAAGCGGCTATGCCGTGACACCATAATTCGCATGCTTGCGAATTATGGTGGAGGGAACGACGACCTACCGCAAAACAGTCTCAAAGCCCGCACTCCTTGTAACTCCTTGATAATAAACGCCGAAGTCATCTCACACAACAACTTCCCGACAACCCGACCAGAGAAACACTTTTCTCCCCTGATTTCCCGGCACCGGACGAGGGTGACGGGTTTGCAGTAAAACTGGATACCTGGCGCTTCTCAGCAACAACTTCGAATCCGGTTTTCGGACGCCGGTTCGGTTCCCAAAACGGGAATCGAATTGGCCCGGGCATCAGCCCTTCGGCGGATATGGGTCGTTCCCGTGGCTGTCCTTGTTCTGGATCTTCCCGTCCTTGCCGTGGATGTAGAACTCGGTGCCTTGGTTCTGGCTGATCTTGCGCCCGGCATCAACGGCCTCCTGCTTCTTATCGAAGTGGCCGCTGCTACGGGTCGCACCGTCTTTCTTGACGTCCCAGCCGCCGTCGGCGTTGGGCACGACATGATGTGATCCTGGTTTCTTTGGCATGGTCGCCTCCTGTTTACTTGGTTTCTGCTGGAGTAAATGGCGTGGCCAACTTCAACGCATCTTCCAGTTCCGATAGCGGACTTGTCTTCGGTGGCTCCAACGAAATCAGCCAGTCGGCCAAATCCGCTGACTCATGGTTACCGTTCTGGCTAAGGCTGAACAGCAGATCTTCCTGGCGGGGTTGACCGAAAACCATTCGATAGAGGGCCAACCCTTGCTTCAGCCGTTTGAGTTTCCCAACCTCCTTGCTGTACGGGAGCAGAGGAATGCGGCGCTCCACCCGGGCGGAACCATCCTCGAAGATCCAATACGGGATGAGATCGGAATGCCCATTGGATTTGCCTTGGGCCGCGATCTGAAAAAGGGTCTGCCACGGATCGCCTCCCTCATGCGCCACGGAGAGAGCAGTCAGACCATACCGTTCCGCGATATTCTTCCTGACAGCATGGCCTTTATAACGATGAACCCGACCTTCGCGTTGTTCAAGATCGACGGGATTGGAAGGCAGGTTCCAATGGACCACGGCATGGCACCAAGTGTGGAAGTCCAACCCTTCCTGACCAATTGAGGTCGACGCCAGAACGAAGGGACGAAACGGTGAGTTGAAGGCATCCCGCACCGAGTCTGCGCGAACGAGAGCCTGGTTGTTGTCGTCTCGAATATCCCCGAACCGGAGCGCGAAACGACAGCGGGTGTTGAAATCATCAAGAGCAAAACCGTCGCCCGACATCTTTATTTCATCGATTCGAATCTGCGCGGTCCGCAGTGACAACACCGATTGGATGCACTCGGCTATGCCAGCCACCTGTTCTTCCGGTGAGTGCTCTTGGAGACCCAAAGACTCTCGAAGGACATGCACATATTCGTCGAGCACCGATTGGAGATTGCCGTCGATACCGTACTGAAGCGTCAACCGCCAATAAGTGTCCTCGCCGGAGCCTCGCAGCATGGCAATCGTCTCCGGCATATTGAAAAGAGATCGGAAGCCGGATGCGATTCTGGCTGCGGCTGACAGAAGGTTCGGATCGGCAGCGTCGAGCCCGGCACCGATACGGTGAAGTGCTCGCAAGGCACACACGCCAGGACCGGCAAGAGCCAGATCGCAAAGCACATCGACCAGATCATCCGGCTGAGGACCGAGAGGAATGTTGCCCTCGGCCATGCTGACAAGCAGGTCGATGTGATCTTTGAAACGGGTGCCTGATTCATGGTCCGGCGTAGCGGATCTCCATCCCGAATGGCTCTTACACCAGTCCAACAACCCATTATGGGAATCGAGAAGAATGGGAGCCGCCCAATACCATCGCTCATCAGCCCGCGTCCCTTCCCCGGCATCAGGCAGGGTCTCGACCAAACTGCGGCAAATAGCCTTGACCTCGTCCCTCAGCTCCTGGACGTCCAGTGGTCCGGTTCCACGGCCCAGAGCAATCTCAAGCGGGTCAATCTTGGTGGCAAGGGTTGGGGACGGCAGCAACCAGGCAATAACCGGCATACCAGTCAAGCGATTATCATTTGAGGCCACCGCAAACCGCAGCAATGGCTTAATCTTGTCATAGAGTTCGCTGTGGGAAACCGAGGTTCCGGCGATCATCTTCCGTTCGGCTTCGTAGGAGCAGATCGACGCAATCGCGTCCGGAACAGCACTCCAAGAGGAAAACACAAGGGCCTTGGTCAAGCCATCCTTGTCCTGGTATGCGCCGCCAGGCTCGATATACGGCATGGAAGGCGGCATCCATAAAAGCTGCCACATGCCCTTATCAATCGTGTCTTCAAAAAGTACGCGCATCCTCGGATTGGCAGGATCGAGAGCCTGATAGCCTTCAAATTTACCCTTCGTCAGCAACTGCCCATTTGCCGACGAAAGAGTTCCGCGAAGAGCATCTGAAGGGGCATTCAACTGGGCATCCAGCTTATGCCGCAGCTCATAATGCTTCAGAAAGTTGATCAGGTAAGGCGCAGACTTCCAGTATTCGATTGGCTCCCCGGCCTTGACACAGATTGCCACTGCGTCAACCGTCGCGGCGTGCTGAAGGTCCGCTGGCGTAAGGGGAGCCATCCGTTCAATCTCGGTCAGCATCGAGTTATGATCACGAGTCGTCGCGACCCGCTCTGTTCGGCACATGACCTTCAGGAGCGCTCGTTCAAGTTCGGCCTTTTTCCCTGGATGACATACGGAACCCTTTGCGCAGGCGTGGAGCGTTGTTCGATGCTCTGACAAGAGATTTTTGACCGCATCAACCTTGCCGGAATCATTGAAGAGGAAGTTCAGTGTCCTGATGAAATCTGGATAGTGGTCGTCCTCGTCATTCTCCTGGTCGAGGGTGAACATTTTGTAGGGCGTTGCGGACAGCAGGAGAACGCGAACGTCGGGATGTTCAAAGAGGGCGGTCGCCAGCATGGAGGCTTCGTCATCGCCATCCAGCAGGTGCTTGAATCGTTGGAATTCATCAAGGATGACCAAATCGGGCTCAAGCGCGGAAAGGCATACTGACGCCAGCTTGCTTCTGAGTTTTCCGATCAGGTCGTAGCGAAGCTCAGAGTCTTCCCAGGGGATTCTGCTGTAGTCCCGGTAACGAGCAAAGCGTTCACAGCCTTCCTTCAAGGCCGCATAAAGTTCGGCATCCTCTAGAACTGCCCGGCGGAAGGCCTTGGAAAGGTCTGCATCCAGATCCTCCGCTGGTAGGTTTTTGGCCTTGGCTCGCCAGTTATCCTTCCCTGCTGTCGCCTGAAGAATGTTGAGGAGGCCTACGCGCAGCCGTCTGCGCCGTTCATTTTGCGCCAGGGGCAAGTCGTACAGCATCCGGTAGAGGATAGCCCGTTCATCGGCATGCCCCCCTCGACTACGGGCATGGTCGAAGGCGGTACCGGGCGTCAGGCTGATGAAATTTACCTTGTTCTTTCGCAGCGAGCGTACTTGCCTGGGCAGGTACGTCAGTCGCGTAGCGATTGAAAAACCATCCGAGTCGCTGACATTGAGCCGATTGACATTCTGGGTCGCGATGGCGGCATTGGAGCAGATGTAGATCACATCGACCCGATCCACCTCGTCTTGAAGGTGCTCCAAGGTCTTGGCAATGATTCCCCGGGCGACTAGTGTTTTTCCAAGTCCAACTTCATCGGCGATCAGAAAACGGGAAGTTGGCTCATTGCCATAGAGCCGCTTGAAGACGTACTCAACGGTCTTCCTCTGGAAATCTTTCAGACCGGCCAAGGCGGGAGCAGATAAAAAGCGGTTGCTATGCATCACGCCCTCCGATGGCAGATTCAAAAACCGTCCAGAGGTTTAAAAAGTCCTCGGGGATAATCGCATTCTGGCTTCCCTGGGACAGATCGCGAACCAGCACCGAGATTTCCGATAGTCTCTCCGGGTGTCGGCTGTACGTGCGGGTCAGCTCTTCCAGTAGCGGGATATCCTCACCGTCGGCCAATCGGGCCAACCATTTGGCAAACCCGGAGCCACTACCTGGATCAAGTCCGGATACCCTGTCATCCCCCAGCAACAGCAGGAGATAACGCAGGAATCCCTCCTGATTGCTGATCACGGTTTGCAGGATGGCAGAGTTGCGTTCTTCTGGAACGCCGGTAACGGGAATATTCAGAACGAACCGGGCCGAAACATCCGGATGGTTGGTCTTAAGCTCAAACGCGATGAGACCCGTTACAGAAGAGGCGGAGAACTCTCCGAGGCCGATCCTACCGTGAGCGTCGCCGTCAAGGATGTCCACCGCGAAGTCCCGAGTAACGGTTATCGGCCATGCAGTAGCACTGACGATCCCCTCAAGGGCTGGGATTTCTCCCGTCAACACCAATGACCACAGACCGTCCTTCGATCCCGGACTGCATTCGATGGACAGAGCTGTTTCAGCTATAAGGGAGCGAGCCCTTTCAACGGATTCCTCAGCCGCTTGCCGGAGCGCATCAATCTCTGCTTCCTTGCTCGTGTCAAAGTCGACAAGATATTCACCTAATCCGTCAGCGCCAAGAAGCTCGTCGATGCCGCCAACTTTGCTCTTCCGGCCAACTAGCCCGACCAGAATCTCGACGTTCTTCGAAGCATTCAGCGCCGCGTTGGTTGCATTCGCAGACCCCATGATCACATGGGTATAGTCTGAATAGTACCTGGTCTCAAACAGATAGACCTTTGCATGGAGGCCGGTCGCAAGCGGCTGTTCGATAGCGTCGTCTTCCTCGCCATCCTCGGTTTCCGCCGCGTCGTCCAGATGAAGACATTGCGTGAAGAGCTCGAGAGTCTCCTTCTTCAGGGCTGATAATGACTCCGGACGTGAGATGAGAGCATCAGCGGCCTTGGTTTTTCTCGTCAATGCTCGCAGGGCCTCATCAGAACAGAACGGCGAAATGACGGCCATCCGATTCGCCATGGGAGGCTCCCAGTCATACGCTTTCATTCCCGGAAGATAGAAGGTCAGCTCGTCAAAGCCGTCGGGGAGTTCCCACTGGACTCGATGCAACTCGTCCGCGAATCTGAGAGCTTGTTCGCTCCTGCCAGGCTCTGTTTTTCCGGTGGCCAGATCAGGAAGCGTCTTGAAGAAATGAGCCAGCGGTTTATTTGATTTGGACTTCCGGCCTGCAATCGTCCCTTCGAGCTGAAGTGACAGGTCCCAGGACTGATCGGTGGTCATATTCCTCGTCAGGACCACCAGACGATACATCGAGCTGCTTTGATCGGGGCTGACAAAACGGATTGCCCAGACTTTCGGATGGAAGACGCCTCCGCCAGGGGCCGTTACCTCGACAACCATTTCCTCCAGAAACCCAAACAAGGGGTTGGGCTTGGCAATCAGGGGCACCTGAATCCGTCCTCGTTGCACATAAACGGTGATGCGTTTCGAGTACCTGCGGATGGCTTCAAGCACAGACAACGGGTCAGGATCGGTCTGACCATCCGCCGCCATTAACGCCAGATAGACAGGAGCCTCAAGCAGCAGGGCTGGGTCCATCGAAAAGGTAGTCGCAACAGCCTCGTCGAAAATCATCCCCGGCGGTGGAGTCAATGCAGAGGTATAAAGGCTCCGGGAGTTTGGATTCAGCATTGCTCCTCCCGGCTCATCCCCTGGTACAGGTCGTTCAAAAGCACCTTCACATTCGGCCAGCGATAGACGAGTCTTCCGACGCCGGAGTACCCGCCCCACTGCTCGAGCGCCCTTTGATTCCTGAATCGGGAACGCTTGCCCTTGAGTTTCATTTCCCTTCTTTTGATCAGGGTGAGCGCATCTGCGTTAGAAAGGAGGTCATTGGGGGACCTCCGGGTATGGTCGATCCACTGCTGAACGAAAAATCTCGTTTGCGGGGTGATGGTGTGGCCATGATCCATGGTCAACTCCCAGAGGCGGCTCACCGACCAGGAGCGAATTTCCTCCAGGGGAAGATTTGCGGTCCATTCATCGAAACTTGCCTGATGCTCGGCGACAAGATCTTCATGGTTTCGAAGCCTGGCGAGCTGAACGTTGTACGAGAGCGCCGCTCCATGCATCACCTCCGAGAACAGCCGTGCATGGGTCAGGAGTTCTTTATGCTGTTCGGAAAAGCTGCCGTAGTCCGGATGTTCCCACGGAGCTTGGGTGTCGGCGGGTTCGCAGTGCAGTGCCAAGAACGAGAGGAGACTGTTGGGGCAAGCGACCTGGATGCGATCCCGAATAAATTCGGCTTCTTCCCTGGATAAAGCGAAGTTCACCGCCCCCGGAAAGTCTTCCGGAGGTGCTGGCAATCGAGGATGCCAACTGAGAGTAGCCATCCGCTGCTCAACGTCGATGTCGTCTCCCCGTACCTTTGCGTCTTTCTCAAGAGCCTTCAGGGTATTCCGGCGACGATATGTTTCGTCGATGCGCCTGTGATATTCGTCCTGCGAGAATGGCGTAATGCGTATTCCCCAGACACCGAGACCGGCCCAGTAGACGGAGCTGGGCAACCGTTTGAGCCTCTTTCCTGCGGTTTTTCCAAATACGCCAGCCTGATCATCGGACTCCATCAATGGCTGAACTAGATCCCTTTCCAGCTTGTCGGCCTGGATCGCAAAATTCTCAGCAGACAGCCGCTTCTCTTCCAGGGAATGGTAAATCCATGGCACGAAAAGCATGTAGCGGAGGCGTGTCTGGATCGTACTCGTTCCTGGGAACAACTGATCGGCAAAGCTGTCCCGAACGGAACCGAGCCCAAGCTCGTCACGACTTTCCTTTTCCTGGAAAAGGGAAAGGATGCGAAGTGTGCGTTCCCTCGCTTTCGAGTCATGATCAATCCAAGCAAGGAGGGAAGGCATGATTTAGTTGCCCTTCAATTTCGACAGCTCATCGTCCAGCCCATAGCGAACCACGTCGATCCGGTCGCTGCGCTGGGAAACAAAATCTCCTGTCATCACAGGGAGCTGGAATGGAAAGAATGCCGGGTTGTTCAGTAGCAGCCCCAAAGCGCCCTTGGCCTCCGGGGTGGCCAGGAGTGCGGACTCGAACATCAGGATGGCCAGGTTTGGCTCGGCAATGCTCACAGGCGCGGCTTTCTCATAGCAGCCTTTAGCCTCGGAATCTTTCAGGGCTCCCCAGGCGACAAAGGAGCGGATGACAAATCTCGCATAGCGGCTCACGGTCTGCCGGTCGCCATACTGTTCCTTCAGGCGGTTGATGATCTGCGTCTGGGTCACCTGGTCCTGCAAGGCCAGCAGACGGCCGGTCTGCCGGGCCACATTGAACCAGAAGGGATAGACCGCCGAGATCATCCCCCAGTGGACCGCCAGGGCCATGGACGGGTTTTCCCTCAGAAACGCCAGCGAGGCATCCCGGAATGGAATCAACTCGGGGTCAGGAGAGACCCAGATCTTCATCAGATTGTTGACGACAAAGGTCCGGGTCTGATCGCTTCGTTCGCCTTCGGAGCCGTTGCCTTTTCGATCCGCGAGGAACTCATGCAGCTCCTGGCGGATGGTTTTGGCGTCGAGTCCTGCCAGCAGCAGATTGGCTGCTTTCTGCATCCACTCGAAACGAATCGCCTGCTTGATGCCAATGGCTTCGTGTCTTTTGCCCATCACCGTGTCCTCCTTTCAAACTTCACAAGGGGCACGATAACTTCTTCGATGGCTACACCGCCGTGACCTACGATGGCATCTCCCGGGTTCACGAATGCGTCGCGGCCACCGGCCACCAGGGGGAAATAATCTGCGGGCAACCCGACCGGCTGCCACTCGTGGGCAAACGGGAAGGCCCCAGCCACCTGAGCGCGGAGTTCCGGCGTGGGATAGACACGAACACGCTCGCCGCGAGTTTCGGCAATCACCCCTTCAGATGGGCGGCCTTTACCGTCGCATTGGATGTTGCCGTGATCGGCCGTCAGCCAGACCTCATAGCCGTAATCCAGCAGTTGGCCGACCATCGCGGAAAGAAATCCTGCATGGCACCACTGCTTGATCTGGTTGTGCATCCCGGCCGAACCGAGTTGCATGCCGTGCATGATTTTGTCCACTTTATCCACGACCAGCCCCACCACCTTGGTCTTCCCGGGGTGGATTGCGGAGTCGAGGACGCCCACAGCATCGCCGTCGCCAAGGCCGCGCTGGTAGGCGGCATCCAGTCGGGACAGACCATGGCCTTCCCAGAACTGCTTCCAGAGTTTCTCTTCGCTGTTGGTCGAGTTGATGGATGACGGGAAATAGAGCGGCGGCTTGCCCGAGAAGATCGATTGCCGCGATACCGAGGTCAGCGTCGGAATCCAGGCGAAGGTCGCGGATTCGCGCATGACCAGATTGGCATCCTGTTTTTGCAGAAGCTGGCGGATGGTCACCCACTGATCGAGGGCTAGGCCGTCAACCACGATCAGAGCGGCACGGCTACTACCCGAATCCTCGATATCCCGAGCCAGGCGGCGCGGCACGTGGTGCAGCATGGCCGGATTGGTCGGCGGCAAGTTGATCAGACTGGAGTAGTGGTCGGCCAGCCAAGCGGCAAAGGTCGTGTTCAGTGCATCGCCGATTTCCCTGAGCCGGGTCTGATACTCGGTGCTGTTGCCACAATGAACCAGCGAAGAAAGTTCGGCCCATTTCAATGCAAAGGCGGTCCAGTCCGAGTAACGCGCTTCCGCAGTGGGCAGTTCCTTCTCGACAAGGCCAAACAAGCGAGAGATCCGTAGCTCGTCATCGTCCACGCCGGACGTGGCGATGCCGCTTCGAACCCAGGACCCGGCATCCACTTCAATGCCTTTGGCCTCGACAGGGGTGAGTTTCCCCTCCAGGAACAGGTTGTCGATGTAGACCTTGATGTCCTGATGGTCGAACGGCAGGCGATCAGGGCCGGGATACTTGAGGCCGTATTCCGGCGAATCCTCCCGTACCTGATGAGCGCTGCCGAGCCTGGAAAGAAATAGCGGCCAGCGTTCCTGCAAAAAGGCGAAGAACGCCTCATCGTCCGGAACGATTTCAGAGAGCGGCCAAGCCTTGAATCCATCATGCCCTTTGAGAACCTGGATAAGCCGCTCGGCCAGCATCAGCGGGAGTTGGAGTTTGCCGTAGTGCAGGCGCAGCAAGGCGCGAAGCAGCTCCACCTCGCCCCCAATCAGTTCGGCCGCAATGCCGAACACATGACGGAGAATGAAATCCTTGGTGGCGTTGTCGCCCATGCGATCCGGCGGCGACTTGCGCTGGGCCTCAAAAAGCGAATCCAGCAAGCTCCTGTCGAGCTTTTCAATGACCGGATAGCTCAGGTTGGGAAAGAGATCCCCCAAGTTGAATGAAAGCTTGCGGCCCGCCTGGAGTAGGTCGTAAGGCAAGGATTCCAGCTCCGCATCCTGCAAGCGGAGGACTACCACCAGATCGGTGTGCTCACCCCGGTCCCAGATCGAACGGTACTTTGACTCATAGGCGTATCTGAATTCGACCGGATCACTGAACTCGATCAGGTCGAACCCGCGCCCGCGAAGCTCCAATGCCAGCTTCTCCTCGGTCAGCAGACAATCCGGGTCCGCGACCAGGGTCAGCTTGCTGACGTTGGGCACAAAGTCGTTCAGGATGGCGTCTCGCCAACTACTCATTGAGCGCCTCCCTTGATGATCCGCAGCATCAGCAGCGACCGGATTTCCGGTACGATCTGCCGCGCTGATTGCAGTTCATGCCGCCACTCATTTTCCTCAGCAGCGCAGCGGGCCAGACGGTACTGGCGCACTTCGGGCAGCCCAACTCGTTCGATGGCCTTGCGCCGAGAGGTGAAGGCGACCATGCCGCGTTCCTCTTCCCTGTTCACCGAGGCGAGGTGCGCCTGCTGCAGGGCATCGAATAGCTCCTGTCCGGCCTGTTCGGCAGCAATCTGCAAACGCTCATGGGCGGTGATAGAGTCATCCTGCCCGAGGGTGGCTTGCACCTCGGCTTCCGCTGTCTGCAGCGCATCCCAGATATGCCGGGCCGTGGGCAGAAACAGTTTGCCTTCCTCGCTCAAAAACACGCTGACATAGCCACGCCGCACCATGGGGATGCGCAGGAGTTGTGTCTTCTGGTGCATTCCGGCCTGAAGGCGGATCTCAAAGAGCCCCCAGAGTCCGGAGATGCTGGCTGGCAGCCCGCTTACGGTAACGCACGGCAATGGCTGACCTGCCGCGACCTGGGGCAGGTTCAGGGCAAGACCACGGACACGGCTGTTTTCGAGATTGAGCAGGGTTGCGTCGGTTAGACGATCCGCTTCCCGAGCGCTGAATACGGCTTTGCGGTGTTCCTGGCCATCCGGCCAATTCAGATCCCACCATGAGCGCTTGCGACTGGCTGCGCCGCCGTGTGAATTGAGGTAGCCCACCGTCATCCGTTCCACCCAGTGGGGCAGCGGATGCGAGCGCAGACGCTCAGCGGTTTGCACATCCGGCTCTTCGGAGATGCCGTAGATGGCGGAGGACTCGCGCACCTGCTGGATCTCATCCCGAATCCTGGCCACCGTGTGATCGACGGAGGTTTCGATGCCGTCAGGATTAAGGATGGCCGAGGCGAACACATCCTCGAACAACTCACCGGCCTGGGCCGAGTCGAGCACGTCGCCGGTCTTGTCGATGCCGAACTCGTCGAAGATCACCGAGAGCTTCTGCTCCAGCACTTCGCGGACCCGGAACTCGACCGAGTCCTCAAACACGAAGTTGATTGCCCGCACCTTCTTGGGCTGGCCGATACGGTCCACGCGGCCGATACGCTGCTCCAGCCGCATGGGGTTCCAGGGGATGTCGTAGTTGATGATGACATGGGCGAACTGCAGGTTCAGACCCTCACCGCCCGCATCGGTGGAGACCAATACGCGGTGCGATTTGCGGAAGGCATCCTGGGCTGCCCCACGTTCCTCCATGGCCATGGAGCCGTTCAGGGTGACCACCGAGATTCCCCGGGCTTCCAGAAACTCCTTCAGCATCTGCTGGGTCGGCACGAACTCGGTGAAGATCAGCACCTTCAGATCCGGTTCGTTTTCCTCGGCTTGCAGCTTGTAGATCCACTCGATCAGAGCCTCGGCCTTGGCATCCGGACCCGCCTGCTCACAACGGACCGCCGCTTCGAGCAGGGTCTCAACATGGCTTCCTTCGCTCTGCAGAGCCGACACGTGGGATTTCAGCAGCTCATCGAGCAGCTCCTGGCCGTCCATGTCATATAGCTCGGCTATTTCATCGTCTGGGCTTTCCGATCCCTCCGCGCCGTTTTCCAGTTCCGCCAGGCGCAGGCTGGCTTGTTGCTCACCATCCTTGAGTGCCGCAAGCCGACGCTCCAGCGTGGTGCGGATCGCCCGGGTGCTGGAAACCACCAGGCGCTGCATCAGGATCATCAGAAAGCCGATGTGGCGTTTCTTCTCGCGCAGGGCCTGGTTGTAGCCCTCGCGCACATAGTCGGTCACCGCCTCGTAGAGAAGCTGCTGCAGTTGGTGACGGCTCTCCCAGGTCACCGGGGCCATCTGCGTCCGCCGGGGTTTGAAGAGCGGCTTGCCGTCGGCATCGATGGCCTTGCGCTTCTCGGTACGAATGACATACGGTGCCACCCGCTCACGGGAAACACTGTCCATATCCGGAAAGGCATCGTCATCCAGCAGGTTCATCAGCCGATGGAAGGCATCGGTCTTCCCCTGGTGGGGTGTAGCCGAAAGGAGCAACACATAGGGCGCGGCTTCCGCCAGCCCCTTGCCGAGCTTGTAGCGGGCGACCTGGTCGGTACTGCCGCCCAGCCGATGCGCTTCGTCCACGATCACCAGATCCCAACCGGCGGTAATCAGATCCTCGAACCGGCTGCGGTTGTATTCGGCGACGCGCTCGGCGGTCCAGCCGCGCCGCTTGTCCATGGGTTTGACCGAATCCAGGGAGACGATGACCTGATCAAACATCGACCAGGCTGAGCTCCGGTGATCCGCCCCTGGAGCCAGGCGTTGCAATGTGCCGATGTCGTCGCCCAGCACGAGCTGGAACTGCTCGTTGAAGTGGGTCTGCATTTCGGCCACCCACTGGGTAGCGATGCCTTTGGGAGAGACGACCAGGATTCGCCGAACCAGCCCGCGCAGCTTGAGCTCGCGCATGACCAGCCCGGCCTCGATGGTCTTGCCTAGACCCACCTCGTCGGCCAGCAGATAGCGCACGCGGTCGCCGGAGATGGCCCGGGACAAGGCGTGGATCTGGTGCGGCAGCGGGATGACGTTGGACTCCATGGGAGCCAGCAATACATGGCCGTCGGTGGCGCTGGTGGAGCCTTCGAGCACCTCCGCCACCTTGGCAGCGGCCGCCACATAGGCAATGCGCCCGGCTTCAATCTCCGGCTGCAGGTCGGCACTCAGCGGCCGCAAGGCGGAGCGGGGCACGCGCACCACCGCGTCCTGGTTCGGCAACCAGACACGGCACACCGTCTGCCCCCACAAGGTCTGTTCTTCGATGACCTTGCAGGCGCTGTTATGAACTGTACTGTATTGCCATGCGCCTTGTGCGAAGCTGCTTATCATTTTCGTTTCTTGGTTCCAAAATTGTGTCTCTGCTTTTCCCACACACCCTCAATATCGACTCCGCCGTTTATGGCACTCTGAAGCCTGTCCAATGCAGCTTTGCTGTACCCTTTAAAGGTCGAAGATTTCCTTCGCAGAACTTTGTAGCAGTCTTGGTCATCTTGTATCTTCAGCTCAAGTATCAGAGCACTGGTCTTTGGCCCGGATATACCGAGCTTCTTTGCGAGATCATCCCTGCCAAGGTTATACTTGTCCCAGATGTTGACCTCCTGTTTGATCAATGTCCCGGTAACCGGCTCACCGTCCTTGGCAACACGCACTGCAATATCGGCGTCTTTCTTTATGCGGAGATAGATCGGAATGCCGTCACCTTGCGTTTCAAGTTTGAGCTGAGCGACCTCCGGAAGTATGACGCTCCAATCATCTCCCCGCCGTCTCCGGTTGATGGCCTTTTGCAGTTCGGGTTCGGTCACTCGCTCGGCGTCAGATCGAGTCGCAGTTGCCATCGCTAAAATCGGTCGCAATTTAGCCGCTGCCTGAATCCCTTTACGCCTCCCCGCTTGTAGGAGTTCGTCTACCTGGCTTAGTTCGCTGTCAATCAACACCTTCAAATCTTTGGGTGGCCGTGTCGAAACTGGCAGCACACGTTCAGGAATGCAGTCAGCCAGCCTCTCATTGAAGACCTTGCTGATTAGATCGTCAAACAACGTGACCGCTGCCTGCGCTTGAAGGTAAAGAATGTCTTCTGAGACATCCTGGTAATAATGTATGGCGGTGTCTCTGTGGGCATCTAAGATAGACAAGGTGGCACGCTCATCAACCGAGATCACCTTGATTACGTTCTGGGCCACCTCCAAACACTTGTCAAAACCGTAGGAATACTTCTCCCCCTTAGCGTGAACAGTCCCGGTTCTATCCTTGATGATCGCCTTCAAAAGCATTTCGAAAGCATGGTGCAAAAGAATCAGAACGCCTTCGGTACGCCCCTGGTCGTGGGGCCGGTTGAACAGCTCAATGCCGAGCACCAAGGAGTTGATGGCCCGTCCCTTTAACTCTGAGACATCCCTCTTGGCTTTTGGCATAACTCATTCCCCTCCCATTCTCGTTACCGCCTGGTCGTACCACATGAGCAGCTTGGGATCTTCTTCCAGGACGTTGTTGGGGATCTTGTCGGCCACGGCGACGATGACGGCGTAGTCGCGTTCCTGCCAGGCTTTCTTGAATCCGGCGCGGACAGCCTCCAGGCGGAAGACCTTGAGCTTCTTCTTGACCTCTTTGTATTCCTCGAACTCCTTGAGCAGTGCCTTCTCACGCAGCTTCTCAAGGTCGCCTGCCTTGTTGGGATCGGGCACGTACCAGCGGTCGCGGGCCTTGGCGACCAAGGTCAGGTCGTCCTTGGGCAGGTTGCGCAGCTCTTTCCAGTTGGTGGAGAGGTAGGCGTGGATCTGCTCGGGCACCGGGCCTTTGCCGTCGTAGCAGAGGAAGTTCTGGTTCAACAGTTCGCGCAGATCGAGCTGGGCCTCGTTCTTGCTCCAGCCGCCAAGCTGCTGCATGAACTGCGGGTTGATATCAGAGAAGGTCTGCGGCTTTTCCTTGATGAGCTGACGGAGCCACTGGATCGCAGATGCCTCGTCGGAGACGAACATCGAAAGCTGCTGTGGGGCACCAGAGGTCATCTTTTTGCGGTCGTATTCGGCCACCTGATCCGGCAGAAAATACATGCCATCGCGTTCGATGAAGCGCTGTGCCAGTCCGATCTGAAATTCCTGGCTGGAAATCGGCACGGGGTAGCCCTTGCGGACATAGAATGCGATCATCTGGTCGAACAGGATGCGTGGGTCGCGCTCGGGCACCATTAGCAGCAAAACGCCCTGTCGTTTGGTGACGGGTAGATACTTCAAGTGCGTGCGAACAAAGTCCCACACTCCTTCTTCGGTTTGGGCCTCTTTCTGGAAACGCTCCTCAAAGCCTCCATTTGGTTTGTAGGCTGAAATAATCAGGTCTTGCTTTACAGATGTCGTGTTGGTGACCGCATTAAAACTACCCTGCTTTTTATCCAATGAAGAGACATTGGCAACGATGAAGCCAGCCTCTGTTAGCGCAGTTTGAATGCTATTCCAGACCGCAGCTTTGGTATTTGAAAATTCAACTGTAATCCATCGGCCCGGCTTGAGTGCTCGATAGGTTTCAGAAAAGCAATCGGCCATTAGCTGACGATATTCAGTGCTTCCTTTCTTTTGGTTTCGGTTTTCAATGGCCTCTTCCTTAGCATTTGTTTTGACCTTGAGCCACGCCTCCCACAGGAAATTTAGTTCTGAATACATTATGTTCGAGCCAAAAGGAGGGTCGATAAACAGGTAGTCCACACTATCATCGGGTAAACCGGGGAGAGATGATAAGGACCCTGTTTGGATTACGCTTGCGCCCTTGTTAAGTGAGTGCAAGACTTTTACCATTCTCTCGATATGTTGACCTATAACTTTTGTAACAGGAATTTCCTTTAATAGTGATGGAACATACAGAGTTCCATTCATCGGGCCTCCTCCGGCCCCGAGATTTCCACCCTGCGACCTAAAGCGATACTGGCGGCTGAGCACAATTGCTGATGAGGTAAGATTCACGAGAAGTCGGCTATTCAGATTGGAAGACCTAGCCAAGTCTGAATATTTCGCTAAATTGTAAAGAGCTCTCTTAGTGTAAAATTCGCTGGCATTTTGAATTCCAACACCTCTCGGATCAGACATTTTGTCTCCATCCGGGAGTGAATCTGCTGGATACCAGTATGGAATAGTCGAGTTGGAAATCTTATCTATAACACCAAGGTCAGCATCATCTGGCTTTTTGGTATATGAACCACCAGATATCTTGTAGTGAATTAGAACTGGGATCTGTTTAGAGAGCTTTGAAATTTCACCGGCATTTTTGTCAAAGTGCGAAACCCATGATCGTTCAAGATTCCTCTTTCCAAGCTGTGCCCCACATGTCGAGCATTTAAAATCATCATTCACTTGCCAAGTTTCTTTGTCTACTGCCACATCCCAAAAGACTATTTCAGAAGCACATTCCGGGCAGACGAATACATCCGACCACACCGTGTAGTTGATTCTGCCTTTTCGGCCATCAGAGTGCTTTGTTTCATACATCCACCCACATTCTTTTTCGACTTCTTTAAGAATGCGCTTTGCTTCCTTCTCGAATTCATGAAGATTGACGGGAGTGTTGTAATTATTAGCAATAAATGTCGCAACAGGGGACAAATCGTTCAGTATCGCTCGACGCATACCCAGTTTTGAAAACGGCCGCCAAACCTTTTTGCCATCTTCATCCATCTCTTCCTGCAAAATGGTGCCGTCCGGCTTCACCTGGTAGCCGAGAGACATGACCACTTCGCGGTCGCCACACATCTGCGCAGCCACACCTGTCATGCCAGTGCCGCAAAAACCGTCGAACACAATGTCACCCGGCTGCGTGTAATGGAGGATGTAACGCATGATGGCCTTGTGCGGCACCTTGGTGTGGTAGGAATGCGCGTTGTAGATGGGATCGTTCTTGCCCTCGCTCACGTCGGCCGCAAAGGGTTCGCGGTGATAGTGATAATCTTCAGGCTGCTCCGGCTTCTGCGCCTCCCACTCGGCGATGAAGTCGGCGATCCATGGGTTCGGGCAGGCGGTGTAATACGGCGGGTCGCTCAGGTTCAGGATGTCTTCGTCGCTGCCGATGGGAAAGCCTTCGATCTTGCGGAACTTCGGGTCGCGCAACCGTTCACGGAGGAGTTCGGTGAAGTGTTGGCGTCGCGCTTCATCGCTGGGGAATTCGATGCCGAGACAGGTGACCGGTTGCGGTTTCGAGTTCCGAGTTTCGAGTTGCGAGTTAAAAAGCTCTTCCTGCATCAGTGTTTTCCTCCTGCTTGTTCACGACTTTTCAGATAGCGGATAAAACCGCCGATGAGGCGTCCTGTATTACCTGCCAGGTCGTAAAGGCCTTTGAATTGTTCCTGTGTGATATAACCGGCATCGAGAGCCACATAAAGCTGAGCCTGAACTTCTGCCGCTGAGCCTTTGGCAATGAAAAGGAACTGGATAAATTCTCGAACACCGCCGCGATCAAAGCCTTCGGCAATATTCGACATGACAGAAACCGCTGCCCGCCGAATCTGATCACGCAGACCAAAGTCCTTGGCGAAAGCGCCATCAGCCGTCATGGCGTAAATCTCCCGTGTCAATGCGCGGGCTTTCTGCCATGCGTCGATGTCCTCGAATTTCTGAATCGTTCCCATGTTTCAACTCGCTACTCGTGACTCGCTCACTCGACAACTATCCTAACCTTGGCCGGGTCCTTGCCCTTGGTGAGCTGATCAATGTACTCCTCAAAGCGTTTCTTCATCTCCGCCGGGGTGGCCGGGCCGTCGGTGACCTGCAGGGCCTGTTGCAGCTCCTGCGCCTTGACGGTGACCTTGACCAGACCGGAGAGCACCTCCTTCAGGGCGTGGACAAAGTTGCTGTCCAGCGGCACCGGCAGTTCCTTCGACTTGATGAAGGCCTCCAGGGGTTCGCGGTCGTCGATCTTCAGCAGGTCCATGTTGGCCTGGGTGATCGGGTCCTCCAGGTTGGAGATCAACGTTTTGGTCCAGTTTTCAAGCATCCGGTCAAGTTCATCGTCCAGTGCGTTTAAAACAGCGGCGGCGTTGCTCAGTCCCGAGTCGCGAGTCCCGAGTTGCGAGTCAGAAGACCCGAGACCCGTGACGCGAGACCCGCTGACCGCTTCAACCGAAGGTTTGAAGCTGCAATGCGGGCAGATGGGCGAGGCGTCGAGGTTTTGCTCGGTCAGGGCAAAGCAGCTCTTCAGTCCGGCCAGGCGGTTCTGGTAATCGGTGAGCTGCTGCCGGGGCATGAGATCGATACCGGCCAGCTTGAGTAGGGTTTGCAGCCGCTGATCGTTGAGCAGTCCCGCTTTGCGCTTGTCGTCGTTCACGCCCAGCCGGGCGCGCGCGTGGAGGGAGATGTATTGGTTGATGTAGTCGCGTTTGAGCTTTTTCAGTTTTTCGCCGACTTCGGACGAAAGGCGCGCGAGTTGCGGGTTCTGAGTTTTGAGTTCCGAGTTGATGGAATCCAAAACATCGCCCCGGATGGCCTTCACTTGATCAACCCAGAGATCCAGTCCTTGGGGTGTTGACTCGGAACCCGTAACCCGGAACTCGGAACCGCGGCTTGCGGAGGCTTCCGCCGTAGCAAGCCAAGCCGCCGTCGGGCTGTGGTCCATGATGAACTCGCGCAGGGCATCCAGCTCGTCCAGGGCCTTCACGGCCTTTTCGTGGGCCAGCACTTCGGGTGCGCTGTAGCGGAAGTTTTTCAGCTTACCCGGCGAGGAGTAGGCCTGGAGCGATTCAAAGAAGCCCTTGGCCTCGTCCAGCCCGCTGGCCTGGCTGGATAGGTCGGTTCCCGCGAGCAGATCCAGCCCCCAGAAGGAGAGCCCTTCGCGCAGGGTCTGCTGGGTCATGACGATACGCTTGACGATCTTGCCCACCGCCTGCTGCAGGTTCTGCACCGGCTCGTCCTTACCCTGAGTGACAAGCTGGGCCATGCCCGGCGTCATGCCGAGCAGTTCGAACAGCGCCTTGAGCGCGGGCAGGTTCCATTCCTTGGGCTGCTCCAGGTGCTTGAAGCGGACCAGCTCGTCCATGCCGGTCGCGGCAAGCTGCTGTAGTCCGGTGGCGTCAAACTTTTTGCCCGGAATGGCGAGCACGATGTCGCCGGAATAGACCAGCGAAGCCAGGATGACCGCCACCCATTCCGGCTCAAGCCGACCACCGCCCGGGTTCATGTATTCAAGCCCGTGGTCGTCCTGGATGATCTCGCTGCGGTTCACTACCTGACCGTGCCCCTTGGCCTTGACGGTATCGAGAATGAACTTGGTGTACTTCGACTTGTAGGGGTCGATCTTCTCGCCGTCGAGCAGCTCCAGGGCGTCCAGCACGGCGGTGGCCTGCTTGGTGCGGTTCTGCCCGGCGATGGCCCGCAGGGCGTCCTGCGCGGCCTGGGCGCGGTTGTTGCCGGTGATCAGGACCGAGAAGAACGGGTAGTCCGGGGCCTGGTTCTCGAAGTTCGGTGCCAGGCAGACACCGGCGATGGTGTTGACCAGGTCGCGGAAATTGATGGTCTCGTGGGGCGACAGGCCGGACAGGTCGCGGATCGATTTGCCCTTGGCCCATTCGGTCATCGACTTGGCGCGGCCCTGATAGGTGACCTCGAAGGCATCGCTCATGTGCTTCTGCAGCCATTGGACCAGCTTCTTCAGGAAGCCGTTGGCCTTCGATTCATAGGTGGCCTTGGCGTGGCCCGATGAGGTGGCGGCAAGGTCCAGGGCGGCCGCGTAGCTCTTCAGCGCGGTCTGGAATTCCTCGTCGGTGCCTTTCAGGCGGAAGAAGACCTCGTCGTTGACCTTGTCGTCCTTGAAGCGCGGCGGATCGTTGGGCTGGATGAAGTAGAGGTAAAAGTCCCGCTGCGGCACGGCGGTGGAACGCTCGTTCGGTGCCCCGAAAAAGAGGTAGCCGGAGCGGGCTGCCTTGTGCTCCTGCCAGACCAGTTCGTGCTGCCAGATTTTGTAGCCGGTCACATAGGTGGCGTCCTGGCATTCCATGACCCGCTTGAGCGCCTCGTAATAGAAGCGGTCGAGCTGAGCCTGGCCCAGGCTTTCGGCCCGCTTGTCGATCAGGGCGTCGAAGTCGTCGGTCTTCTTCAGGTCGAGATAGAACTGGCGGTTGTCGGCATTGAAGGAGATGAACTGGCCGCTGACCGTTTTGTGGATCTCGCGCAGGACCGTTTCCACATGGGTTTGCAGGTCCTTGTCGGGCTCGTCGCTGCCCAGCTCGGCGATCAGGGGATCGAACAGGCAGAGGCGGTCGCGCAGCTCTTCGGCTGATGCGCCCATGGGGGCATAGATGTCGCCGGTGGTGAGGCGGTGGACGGACAGCGCATGGATCAGGCGCAGCGCCATCGGCTTGTATTGCTTGCGGGTGATGGCGTTCTCGATGCGGGATTCCAGCACCTGGCTGCAATCGATAACCGCCCGAATCTCGGGAATGGCGCGGAACGAGGCGTTCTGTTTGAGTGTGTTCCAATAGCTGTCGAAGGCGATCAGTCCGGGTTCGTCCTGCGGCACGTCCTTGCCGAGGATGCCCTTCATGCCCATGGACAGGGTCTTGAGCACTTCGCGCTTTTCCACCACGGTGACCCGCTCGAAGGTGTCGATGTAATCGGGATGCACCGGGAAGAGCCGGACAAACTCGTCCATGCGCTCGTTGAGCCCGCCGTAGTATTTAGCAAAGGGCATCAGATAGTCGCGGATCTTGGCCTGTTGCTCGGTGGTCTTCTTGAGCAGACGCTCGGCCACGACGAATTTCACATCGCTGCGGGCAATGAGGATCTGCTCGAAGCGGTCCTTCACCCGGCGGATGCTGTCGGCGACAAAAGCGAAGCGCGGGCTGTCGAAAATGGCTTCCTGGACACCGGCCATGAAGCGGAAGCGCAGGTCCTTGCAGACCTCGCCGACCTCGCGGAGGAAGTTGAGGTCGAGGATCAGCTCCTGGTCCTTGCGTGTGCGCAGGTAGTCGAGCAGCTCGTCGACCACCAGCAGCAGGCCGTGTTCGGGGAAGACCTCGCCGAACTTGGCCATCATGTCTTCGAAGGCCCGCTTGTGGCTGGTAATGGTCCCGGCTTCGGGGAACACATACTCCACGCCGAGTTTTTCGAGATGCTCTTCCAGTTCAGCCACCAGGATGTCGCGCAGGGACATGGTGGTGGCTCCGATCTCGGTACGGATAACCTTGAAACGCCCGGCGATCTGAGAGGCTGCGTCGCGGACACCATCGTTCTTCAGCCCTTCCAGCAGGGAGGCATCTGCGGCAAGGCTGGAGACCACCGACATCAAGTGCGACTTACCGGTGCCGTAGTTACCGACGACCAGCAGGCCCTTGTTGTCGACCGGCTGGTCGAACTGCATCTGAGGAATGACAAGCTGGGTGAGCCGTTCGGCCATTTCCTCGGAAATGACATAGGTGTTCACGAGGGTGTGTGCGGCGCTCGATTTGTCCGCGTCACGCAACTGAACGACCGACTCAATCGGGTCGAATTGGATAAGGTCTCCGTATTTCATGCTTGTCCTGCCTCTCTATTGTTTTTTGCCGAATCGACCGTGGCCGTGCCATCCATGCCCACAATCAGCGCATCGACCGAGTCATAGCTGCGGTACTCGGGATGGCCGGTTTCGGCGTACAAAAGCCTCCCGGAATTCATGATTCCGTTCCACGAAGCCACCACGGCCCGATTTCTCGAAATGGACTGCAGCAGGCGCAAGGGGTCCTGCTGGAGATCCTTGTCGAAAAGGATCTCGAGATTATCCAGCACCACCGGTGATTGGGCCTGGTCCGCGATCTGATCGAGGATGCCCGGCAACCGAAGCGACCGCTGCTTTGCCGTCAGCTCAAGCAGTTCGCCTGAAAGCGCCAGATTGACGTTGACGACGGATGACCCGAATTCCTCGGCAATATCCCGAAGCACGTCGGTCTTGCCGGAACCGGTCTCACCCACCAGCAGCACCAGACGGTGATACAAGCCTTCGGCTGCCTGGAGGGATCGTTTTATCTTGTCGTGAATCGGCTCGGCCATGGTCGCTCCTTATTGTTCGGTGTCCGGCTTATCGGTTTTGTCAGCCGCACCGCCGGAGCGGACCCATTCGTCCACTTCGTCTTGTTTGAACATCCAGCGACGGCCGACGCGATGACCGGGCATAGCCCGTTGTTCGATCCACTTGTAGACCGTCTCGTTGCTTACATTCAGGTATTTGCAAATGTCATCGACCGTCAGCCATCTCTCATCCATAGCCTTCGTCCTTCGTTCATCATGTTTTCGGTAAAAGCCCGAAGGTCTCCGGGAAACCCGAAATCCGGACACAGTGCCGCAAATTAACCTCCATAAACTACATTGATAGATTGCAAAAATCAAGCGTTTTGTGCCGAATAGAGACGACTTTTCCAAAAAACGGCCTGATTGTCGTTGGTGATACGTTCGCCGTTCTGAGGCGCACACATGGTGTAAGTCCATACAGCACAGGCGATTGAGCCCCTGGCTGCAGGCACCATCACCCGCTGGTACATGCTGTGCCCACCGGGCCGAAATCCTTCCAGCCGGTCGATGGGCGGCAGGTCGCGTTGCGGGGCGGTGAAGGTCACCAGTTCCCCATAGATCAGATCCCAGTCGCCGGTCGGGCGGCCGAAGCGCGGTGTGCCGCTCTCCTGCTGCCTGCGGGCGTCGGCCAGTGGATCGGCGGTGCCCCGGGCCAGGATCAGACATTCCGGCACTTCCAGGGCCGGGAACCCGGCGTTGAGATGGTAGAGCCTGCCCCAGACCACGGCCGGTTCGATGCTGCGGGCCTGGGCGCAGAAACGTTGATGGTTCCAGTAGCCCCGCTTCAGGGTGCCGTAGACGAAGAGCCGGAGGTTGGTCTCGGGACTGTCTTCCGGGTTTGTGTTCAGTTTTACGGTGTCTCCAATGTTCATGCATTCACTCCTTCGGGCAGTGTCCCTTTGCGCTCCTGGGGTATGAAGCGGAATTCGCTGTTTTCGATGGCCCGCACATCCTTGTGGCGGATGGTGAGCATGGTCATGGGCGGAACCTCCAGCTCGCGCCAGCCCTTCTCATTGTCCACGGCAAAGTCGATAAAGGCGTCGTCCGAGGCGTAGAGCACCACCCGGTGCTGGCGGTGGATGCGCAGGCAGAGCGGCTTGTTGCCCTTGAGCACGGTGATGGTGCCGGGGTCGAGGCGCGAGGCCA
>Ga0334882_1001996_pt1 | contig 22348 bp, 18 predicted proteins | sample GraSluR1_MG_5_FD_207226 | JGI IMG/M metagenome (GOLD analysis project Ga0334882, IMG submission 207226) | Sludge microbial communities from methane-producing bioreactor in Wageningen University, Netherlands - Granular Sludge_15_04-R1 | ecosystem: Engineered > Bioreactor > Anaerobic >...
CGTTACCGCCCTCATGGTTATAGGCATCCTATTTATTTACTCCAGCGGTATATCATCAACCGGCATTAATATGTCCAATGAATATATCAAACAGATTATTTGGGCTTCAATTGGTTTGGTTATGCTTGTTCTTTTTAATTTTATTGATTACAGCAAACTGAAAAATCTGAGTCGTCATTTCTATTTTGTTCTGCTACTTGCGCTGTTGTTCACTCTTATGTTTGGCCAGGTTGTTAAAGGATCCCGAGCATGGCTCGGAATAGGACCTTTTGGTATTCAGCCTTCGGAATTCAGTAAAATCGCTACCATTCTTTTTCTGGCTAAATATCTTGAGGATTCACAGAAATCTCAAAACACCTTTTTACGTTTTGTCATTGCTCTGGCGATTGGTTTATTTCCCATGGGTTTGATTCTGCTGCAGCCCGATCTGGGGACTGCCATGGTTTATGTTCCCTTGGTACTTATCATGGTTTTTTTGGCAGGTCTTCCAGTAAGATATATAGCATTTGTGACTTTTACCGGCTTATTGGCAATCTTCCTGACGGTGTTACCGGCATGGGAGGAATTTATTCTGGGTTATTCCATTCGAGCTTTGCAGTTCCTGATTAATCCAGATTTACTGATCATAACAATTTTCGCAAGTTTAATCATCCTTGTCCTTTCTATTGGAGGATATGTTTTTATAAAGAAAAAATATTATTACTGGATAACCTATACGGTTTCTATTTTTATGCTTTCTCTGGCCGGTGCTTTTCTTGGCGGCAAGGTCCTCAAGGACTATCAGTTAAAACGACTTATCGTCTTCATTGATCCCGGGGTCGATCCCAGGGGAGCGGGTTGGAATGTAATTCAGTCCATCACCGCAGTGGGGTCAGGAGGGGGAATGGGAAAGGGTTTTTTAAAAGGAACCCAGAGCCACTATCGTTTTCTGCCGGAACAAAGCACCGACTTTATCTTTTCCATCATCGCAGAAGAGTGGGGTTTTCTCGGCTGCAGTATTATCTTCTTACTTTTCCTTGTCATATTGTTAAGAAGCCTCTACATTTTAAATACCTCAAAAGATAAATTTGGCCTTTATATGGGGGGCGGAATCCTGGGAGTTATTTTTTTCCATTTTATCATAAACGTCGGCATGGCCATGGGAATCATGCCCATCACAGGTATTCCTTTAATTTTTCTATCCTATGGAGGTTCGGCTCTTTGGTCGGGCCTGTTGGGAATCGCGCTGATAATGAACGTCTACAGCCACAGGTATAAGTACTAATGAGTATTCGAACAACCATCAATCCAGAGAAGGATTTACGATCACTTCTTCTTTCCGTTACCATGCCGGGGAGATACGTAGGCGGGGAATACGGAGCCATCAAAAATAATAATCCTGACGCTTTTACCGTTGCCCTCTGTTTTCCTGATCTTTATGAAATTGGCATGTCTAATCTCGCCATCAGACTTCTTTACGGCCGGCTCAACAGCCTCGAAGGAGTCAACTGTGAGAGAGTCTTTACTCCCGCACCGGACTTTGAAGAAGTCTTGCAAAACCATCACGTGCCGCTTTATACCCTGGAATCGGGAATTCCCCTTTATGAAACCGATATCCTGGGTTTTTCTTTCGGGTATGAACTTTCTGCGACCAACATGCTGGCCGTTCTTAAAAGCGGCGGGATTCCCTTATTAGCTAAAGACAGATCTGAAACCGACCCGCTCATCATCGCCGGCGGTCCTGCAATCACAAACCCCCTGCCTTTTGGTTCCTTTCTGGATGCCGTCTGGATAGGGGAGGCGGAAAGCGGATTTTTTGGTTTAATCTCAGATTTAAAGGATTTGAAGAAAAAAGGAGCCGGGAGACAAGATTTAATGCAGGTTTTCAGGGATCATCCTTCAGTCTGGATCCCCGGTATGGAAAAAAAAGTTACAAGAGCCATCTGGAATAATTTTGCTGCCGTTGCCGCTTCGGCCACAGGGTTTGTTGTGCCCAATATTAAAACCGTTCAAGATCATGGAATTATCGAAATAATGCGCGGATGCCCAACGGGTTGCCGTTTTTGTCACGCCGGATATTTCTATCGTCCTTTTCGTCAGAAATCCATCGCCACCATAGAAAAGGAGGTGGAAGAGCTTATCAGGCATTGCGGTTATCGCGAAATTACCCTGGCATCCCTCTCTTCGGGAGACTATAACGGAATCGAACTGCTTATGACCAGCCTTAACAACCGGTATCGAAGAGAAAACATTTCCTTTTCTTTTCCCTCCATGAGGGTCGATAGTTTTACCTTGCCTCTTATCAGCCAGCTTTCAGATATTAGAAAAAGCGGTCTGACCTTTGCCGTTGAAACTCCTCTTGAGAGTAATCAAAGAGGGCTTAATAAACTGGTTCCGCTGAAACGGACAATTGATATTTTAAAGGAAGCAAAAAACGCCGGCTGGCGTACCGCAAAATTTTATTTCATGATTGGCTTACCCTTTTCCCAGGCCGATGAAGGCAAGGCCATTGCCGAGTATCTGAACACCATTCAAGATACCGTAAATATGCGGCTCAATGCCAATGTGGGCACTTTTATTCCCAAACCTCACACACCATTTCAATGGGGACAACAGCTAACCGAACATGAGTCGCTCCAGCGGATCAGGGAAATCAAAGATAACCTGAATCGAGGCATAAAATTAGGCTATCACGCACCATTTTCAAGCTATCTGGAGGGCATCATAAGCCGGGGTGATGAATCACTCTCTGACCTCATTCTTAACGCCTTTAACAGAGGAGCCCGTCTGGATGCCTGGGATGATTACATTAAACGTGATCTTTGGCGGGAAGAAATCGGCAAGATGAAGGACCGGGGAAACGATCCCTCAAATCATCTGAAAGAACGAAGCATCGACTCTGGCTTACCCTGGGATCAAATCAATTTAGGCGGTTCCACAGGATTTCTCAAAAAGGAATGGATGAAAGCCGTGGAGGGCGAATTAACAACTCTTTGCTCTGATCCCTGCGATCATCACTGCGGTGTGTGCGGAAAAGATCATAATATTGTTGAAGCGAACCTTGATATGGATGAATCATCGATAAACGGGATTTCGGACCTTCCGCTCTCCCATCCTTCTCACGAGATTCTTTCTCAGGACGTACACTTAAAAGCAACATCGGGGACGGAGGGTCTTAAAATTTATCCGCGCATGCTCTTTTCATTCTCAAAAACGGGAAAAGCTGTCTTCCTCTCTCATATCAACATTATGCAGATCTGGGAAAGAGCCTTTTTACGTTCTTCTTTACCCATCAGGCATACGGAAGGTTTTAATCCCAAACCCAGGCTGGAATTTGCCCATCCTCTGGGGTTGGGAGTGAGTTCTGACGCCGAGGTTGCTTCAGTGGACCTGGTAGAGAACCTGGATCCGGAAGAGTTTGTCCTTCGTCTTAACAGGGTTCTTCCCGAGGGCCTCAGGGTAAACAGAGCAGCCGTAATGGCTACAGGAGATGAAAAAGCAAAGAGACCCAGCCTCATGGCCCTCTATGGAGGAGGGGAGTATATCATCTCCGGCCCCCTGACGAATCAATCGCTTCTCCAGGCTCTCCCTGATGGGGTTGCTGAAGGGTGGTCTCACGTTGAACTATCCAGCCATGAGGAAAATGTCTGGCATATCAGAGACAACCTTGCCGTAAAAAAGGGCAGCAACAGCAATATCCGGAAATATCTGTCCGCTCTTCTGGGGGATGACTTCCTCAACCACCATATGCTGCACCGTCTCAAATTGTACGCCGCGGATAAGAAAGAGAACTCTGGGAAAGATTATTACGAACTGCTCACCTGAGAGCGCACTGTTATTCTTTCTCTTTTGCCTGATTCCAGAGATGATCCATTTCTGGAAGGGAGGCTTTATTAAGATCTTTCCCTGCAAGTCTCATTTCACGCTCCAGATATCCGAACCTTTTTACAAATTTTTTATTGGTTCTATTTAAAGCAATGGTAGGATCCAGTCCCAGAAATCGTGAAAGATTTACCACAGAGAAGAGGATGTCTCCCAGTTCTTCCTCCAGAGCCTCCTGAGGGGCTTCTGAAGCGTCTAAAAGGTCTTGAAGCTCTCCTATCTCTTCCTGCAGCTTTTCCATCACCTGAGACGCTTTTTCCCAGTCGAATCCGGATTTAGCCGCTTTTTTTTGAAGATGAAAAGACCTTTCCAGAGGAGGAATATTTCGCGGAACTCCATCGAGAATCGATTCTCCCTGATCGCGTCCTTCAACTTCTTTTTTGATGGCTTCCCATTGCCGTACCACATCGGAAGCCCCGTCTGCAATCTTGGTGTTACCAAAAACATGGGGATGACGCCGGATCAGTTTTTCATTTATTGATCTGAAAACATCGGTGGAAGAAAATTCATTCTGCTCTTCATAAATAGAGGTTAACATGGTTACCAGAAGGAGGATATCGCCGAGTTCTTCCTTGACATGGGCAGAATCTTTTTTTTCCACCGCATCGATACATTCAAAAACTTCTTCCACCAGGGAAGACCTCAAGCTTTCGGGAGTTTGCTGGCGGTCCCAGGGACAACCTCCGGGAGAGCGCAGGGTTTGAATAATCTGAGCCAGACCCTCGAAATTGTCAGGATATTGTTTTGCCGGAAGCGCCTTATCATCAGCCATAATTAAAAACCATTCCTTCAATATCAGTTTTCAGTAGACAGAATATACATTATCAGAAGTTACAGGTATTTTGTCTTTCTTTTGCCATTTGCCGGATGTCCAAGATAGCCCACAGCAGCACAAAAAAAGCAAATCAGCCATCCCGGGAGGTAAAAGTCCAGAAAAGCCACAGGACAAAGAAAGAAGCCAGGAGCGGAGGGAAAATATTGATGGACCCGTTGATATTTGAGAGAAATTCAATCACATCACGAAAAAGATAATCAAGGACAGCCCCTAAGAACGAACCCAGCATCCCGATGATCAGGGCACCCCAGAACTTCCCCAGGGTTCTCCGCTTTAAAATAAAATGATAAACAATCGCAGCCGACAAGCCCACAAGAAAATAGATGATGCCGATGTTAAAGTAGTAGCCGAACATTTCTTTTAGCTCCTTGAAGAATTTTTTTACCAGGCTTTGTTGTCATCAACAGGTAATTCAACGAACCCCAGATAGACCGGTTCACTGTACACCGCTACGTAGCCTTCGCTTTCCCGACCAAAGGAAAGAACAAATAACGAAAGATAAATGAAGTTCATGGATTCTTCACCTGCAGGCAGAGATAAATTTTTAAGGTCGCTGTCATCGGGGTCCAGTTTATCCCTCTGAAAACTTTTTAATTCTCGATCTCCCGCAGCGGCTCCTTCAGTTAATACATTACGAGCCACTTTTATTTCTTTACTACCATAACTAATTACAGTGTTAAAACCCTCAGTAGACGGATATCTATCACCAGAAAAATCCAAGGTAAATCTAAGGCTTTGACCTTTCTCAACTTCCGTTAAATTGATGACAGGTTCAGGGTCTGCATAATTACCAGTACTATCCGGTTTGACAAGACGAAAGAAATCCAAACTCGTCAGCTTTGAAAAGCTGGTAACTTGCTTTGATTCTGTATAAATTAATCCTTCAGTATAACTTCCATGATTATAAAACTTTCCATAAACCTGGTATCCCCAAAAAATATCAGGGTTGTTATCTGTGGCGTTTGAAAAAAATGATACAGTATCGGCAAACATCGACACCGTATGCGGCGGCTCCAGATAAGCATAATCAGGAATACCGCAGCCGGCTGCCAGAATGATTAATAGTAAAACAACCCCGGCACCGCAGAAACGGCGCGGGGTCAGGCTGCTGCGGGGTTTAATTATCGTCTTCATACCCTTCTGTCAGTAGCCTTCCTTGATATCAACCAGTTCATAAATCAGAACGGGTTTGTTCTTGCCTTTAACCCGGATGTTATCAAGCTCCCGGGCGATCACCTTATCCTTTACCATTTCGTAGGTGTACTCGCTTATGATAATTCTGGTTCCGTAAGCCTTGTTGGTTCCCTCCAGCCGGGCACCCAGATTGACATTATCACCTATCAAGGTGTAATCCATCCGCTGGGTAGACCCCATGTTTCCCACCGTCATGATTCCGGAATTCAAGCCGATCCCGATGTTGATCTGGCGCTCCGGAGGAGCTTCGGCATTAAGCTGTTCCAGAACTTCGAGCTGTTTTACCGATGCCTTGCAGGCCAGGAACGCGTGATCCTCCGCAGGCAGAGGCGCCCCCCAGAAAGCCATGATGGCATCCCCTTCATACTTGTCCAAGGTTCCGTCAAGGCCGAGGATAATATCGGTCATGGCGGAAAGATAACGATTCAGCATCTTCACCAGCTCCTGCGGTGTCATACTTTCCGACAAAGTGGTAAAGCCCCGGATATCGGAGAAAAATACCGTAAGGTTTTTATCCAGACCGCCCAATTCCGGAGGGGTGTCGAGAATCTGTTCCACCACCTTGGGACTCAGGTAGGTTCCAAACATATTCTTGATAATGCGTTTGTCTCTTTCCTCAGTCATGGCCCGGTAGGCTACGATAGCCACCAGGGAAAGCAGCATTCCGATGGCAGGACTGGAAAAATTGATTATCAGCTGCTGGCTTTCAAAAACCATGGTGGTGGTAAAAAAGAGGGCCAGGATAAAAATCAGGGTAAGGACAAAGGCCCAAAGGGCCTGAATGCGGGAAGTAAGGAAGGCAACAATCATGATCAGCCCCGCCAGGATGGCAAAATCGAGCCAGGGAGAAACCGGGGTGAGGAAGTTATCCATGAGAATCGTATTCAGAGCATTGGCGTGCATTTCAATCCCGTACATCAAACCGTAGGGAGTGGTTTTCTGATCATCGGCAATACCGCGGGCAAAGGCACCCACCATGACAATTTTATTGTCCAGGGCTTTGGTCCGGGGCCAGCGATCATTGATTCCGGGAGGAGTGGTGGCATACCCTGAATAACTTCTTATGGGAAAGGTCTGCCGGCTGCCGGGGGTGGCGAAAGAACCATAACCCATAAAATTGATCAGCATCTGTCCCCGCTCATTGATAGGAATTTTAATATGATCTTTTAATACTGTTTTTGCCGGTGTTACCAGTTCACCGGCTTCGTCATAAACCGCCGGAACCTTGATCAACTCATAGGGGACCCACTCCCCTATTTCGGCATCCCAAACCTCGGGTTGAGGTATAAAGATGTACTCTCCCAAAACAACCTCAATATCATCGAGGGTTTTGTGGAAATAATTCAAAGCCATGGCCAGAGTGATGGAAGGAACAAAATGATCTTTGTATTTATAGAGAACATAAGAAAATGTTTCCGGTTCACCATCACCGTCCAGGTCCTCAATCTTTTGCGGTGCGTTGGCGGTCATTTCTGCTTTCAGTTTATCCAGGGAATCCTCTGTCAGGGGCATTTTCAAAGTATGATGCCGCCCCTTTTTATCAACCCACTCAATTCTTTCATAAACTGATTCATCCACCGGGGTGTCGACGGTAAGAAGATCCAGCGGAATTTCATCAATGAGAATTGAAGACCGGACGATAAGCGGCTGCCTTCGATAAATCTGATCGGGATCTTCGAAGAAGTTGGCGTGCCCGTAGCCGTAGGCGGCGGCGCCGTAGGGCTGTAATGGCGGTTGAAGGCCAAAGAAGGCAGGAAGCCTATGCCAGTCGCCTTTCAGGTTTTTCACTTCGCCGTGGAGATCGTACAAAAGCTGCTGCCGGGCGAAGTATTCTTCCCTGTTTGCCGCAGGGGGCGGTGATTCATCTAAAAAGGTTTCAAGAAAAACCTTTCCGTTTTCCTTTATGGCATTTATTAAGATGGCATCATCGATGGCTTTATCATTCCTTTCAATGAAGAAAAGGTCCAGAAGTACGGAATTTTCCCGGGCATTTTGATTGGAGATCCGTGAGAGAGACCTGAGTAGATCAGCATGACGCCATCTGGGAAAAGGCCATTTGCCGAATCTGTCCAGAGACCGAAAATCTATACCGACGATGATAATATCGGGACTTATCTTGGGATTGACTGCCTCTATGCTGACACCTTCCTGGATACTTTCCTTCTCACCAATGGTTTTATATTTAAAGTGGATATCCAGCATGGAGGTCTCAAGTCCGGAAAAAATCGTTGTGGTTCGGGAAAGACCAAAAATGATAAGTATCATTACAATCCCGATAATCAGTCCAAAGTATCTCGTTTCAAAAATCTTCAGTTTCTTTTTTTTCTTAAGCATAGGATTCTCCCGGTGGTGAATCTTTCGGATGTTCCGAATACACTATATACTACCATATTTCGATGAAATACCCAAATTTTACATAAAAAAAGGCCGCAGTCCTTACCCATGATGGATCGGACAGCAGCCTCTCTGAAGAGCGCTCAAGTTATTCGGCGCCGAGTTGAATCAGCCTTGTCTGGGCCAGGCCCGCCCATCCGGCGGATCCTCCCAGATCCAGAATCCGGGAGTAATTTGACACGGCTTCTTCAGTCAAACCGGCCTGTTCCTGAAGCCTGGCCAGGTTGAATAATCCTCGGTAAAGTTCTTCCTTGTTCCCCTGATACCTGGTCACCAGCTCTTCCAGGTACTCCCGGGCTTTATCGTTCAATCCGGCTTCTTCCGCGTTGGCCGCAGCCTGGGCCAGGGCAACGGGCGCAAGATAACTTTCGGGGAAAGACCGGGCCAACCTGGCATAACTATCGGAAGCGGCTTCAAATTCCTCCGCCTGAGCGGCCATTTCAGCTTTCATAAAAAGGGCTTTCTGACCGGGAAAATCTTTGGGATAATCTTTAATCAGCAGTTCAATCTCGGCGTCCAGGGTTTCCCGAAGGGTAATCCGATCCTCTTCTGAGGCTTCGAGCCATTGTTCTTCGTAAATTCGGATAACCGATTCCATTTTTTCAATACCCCGGGCTACCCTCTTTTCCTGGATGGAAAAATAAACTCCCAGTATTACCAATACGGCAACAACCACACCGGTGATGCTCAAAAGAGGCACACGATTGTTTTGCAACAGTTGGGAAATCTTAACTTTTAGTTGGGTTTTTCCCGCAGGTTCATTAATGTTTGCCATGCTGCTCCTCTATCTCTTTATATCAAGATCCCGTATAAGTTTGGAAAGATAAGTCCGCTGAATGCCCAGGGCTTTGGCAGCCTCCACCTGTTTCCACGAGAACTCGCTTAGAATACTCTGTATAAAATGTTTTTTAAAGAGGTTTGTGGCATCTTTCAGGGATTTTCCCAGGTACAGATCCCGATCCTGCCCTTCGTTGTTAAGGATAAGATGGCTGGGTTCGATTCGGGAAGTATCACAGATGACCACGGCCCGTTCTACGACATTTTCCAGTTCCCGGACATTTCCAGGCCACGGGTAGGTCATGAGAGCGTCCATGGCATCCGGAGTAAAGTCGGTAATCTGTTTTTTAGTTTCCCTGCTCACTCGTTTAAGAAAAAAATCCGCCAGCTCGGGAATATCTTCAGTTCTTTCCCTTAACGGAGGTATGTAAAAAGGCAAAACATTAAGACGGTAGTAAAGGTCCTGACGGAACGATCCGTCTTCAAGGGCTGCTTCAAGATCGCGGTTGGTGGCAGCGACAATCCTGACATCGGTATGAAACGGTTCACTGGAACCCAGCTTTTCAAACACCTTATGCTGAATAACCCTCAGCAGCTTGGCCTGGATGGAAAGAGGTATTTCCCCGATTTCATCCAGGAAAATGGTTCCTCCGTGGGCCAGTTCAAACCGGCCCCGGCGGTCGCTGGAGGCATCGGTGAATGCTCCTTTTACATGGCCGAACAGTTCGCTTTCGAGAAGGTGTTCCGGCAGGGCGGCACAGTTAACCCTGATGAAGGGCTGGTCTTTCCGGCTGCTCTGTAAGTGAATCTGTTCAGCAAAAAGTTCTTTACCTACGCCGCTTTCGCCTAAAATCAACACGGAAGAATTGGTCTGAGCCACCTTGGCGGCGATGCCCAGTTTCTCCTGAATGATACGGCTCTTACCGATGAAAGTATGAAACCCCTGCCCTTTTTTTAACTGATCCTGAAGAACCGCTACTTCATTCTGGACTTTCTGATATGATTTGGCATTCTGGAAAGCGATGGCCGCCTGGTTGGCGAAAATCTCCAGCCAGAGAAGATCTTCCTGGTTGAAGTTCTTTTTATCCATCCGGTTGATTATTTCAATAACACCGACACAACGGTCCTTGATTCTCATAGGAACCGCTAATATGGAAGAGGTATTAAAACTGGTTTTTTCATCCATTCCGGAAAAAAAACGCTGATCCTTATCAACGTCATTCACTATAAGAGAAGTGTTGTGTTCTGCGACCCAGCCGGCAATCCCTTCACCCATATTGAGGGTATACTTCTTGATTTCACTGCTGCGGGGTCCCAGGGCAATTTCAAAGTAGAGCCGGTTGTTCTCAGGATTCACCAGCAGAATGGAAGACGCCTCTCCCATGGTCAACCGGGTAGCCGATTCCAGTATTCTGGTAAGAAGGTTTTTCGCATCCTCATAATGGGAATTAATGAGGGCGTTTATTTCGATAAGAGTCTCTAATCTTTTCGCATCAATCTGTGAAGAAAACATGGTCCTCATAAAGCAAGAGGCCGTTTGACAACGGCCTCCCTGCTCTTTCCTGTTACAGTTTATTTATCTGACTTGATGAAGTCGCCCAGGGTAAAGGTGGTTTCTTCTTCATCGTCATGGATATACTTGGAAAGTTCCTGACGCTGTAAGCTCCTCTGGTATTCACGGATGGAAAGCGATAATCTCTGGCTCTGTGTGTTGATATCGGTAACTAAAACCTTCACCTTATCACCTGCCTTGTATTTAGCCAAAAGCTCATCTTCGGTTTCATCGGTAGTTCCCGGTTCAACAAGCTGATGCTTGCTGACCAGTCCTTCGATATCACCGTGAACTCTGACAAAGAGACCAAAATCGGTCACACTGGTTACTTCCCCTTCCAGTACGGTACCACGGGGGGCCTTGGACTGAAGAGCCTGCCAGGGGTCTTCGGAAAGCTGCTTTATGCCAAGCCGGATACGGCGGGCTTCGGTGTCCACATTAATGACCACCACTTCAATTTCTTCTCCTTCCTTCATAACTGAGGAAGGATTCTTTACCCTGCGGGTCCAGGAGATGTCATCGGTATGGAGAAACCCGTCGATTCCCTCTTCCAGTTCGATAAAGGCACCGGCGTTGGTGATCTTTTTCACCACACTGGTTAAACGGGTTCCCACGGGATATCGGGCGGTCATCTCTTCCCAGGGATTGGGAAGAACCTGTTTCAGGCCCAGGGATATACGTCCCTGCTGAATATCGTAGGCGAGGATTTTCGCCTCCACCTCATCACCTATGGAGAGGACCTCCTGGGGGTGCTTGATTCTCTTCACCCAGGAAAGTTCGGAGATGTGGGCAAGCCCTTCGATCCCCTCCTCGATTTCAATGAAAGCGCCAAAATCGGTCAGTTTGGTAACCTTACCCTTGATGACCGAATCAACACCGTATTTGTCTTCAAATGTAGTCCAGGGATCCGGAGTAAAATGCTTAAGGGAAAGATTAATTTTCATCTCTGCCGGATCAAGCTTGATCACCTTGAGCTTGATCACATCACCCTTTTTCACAAATTCCTTGGGACGGGTAACATGCCCCCAGCTCATATCGTTGATGTGGAGAAGACCGTCAAAACCACCCAGATCAATAAAAGCACCAAAAGAGGTAAAACTCTTCACCGTACCTTCCACATCATCGCCGATTTCCGTTTTTTCAAAAAAGGCAGAACGCCTTTTGTCGATATCTTCCTCGAGCCATTTGCGGCGGGAAAGAACTATTTTGATTTTATTGTCGCTGTAAAGACGGTCAATCATGAACTTCGTCTTCATACCGACGTACTCTTCGGGGTTTTCAACCCGAAAAACATCTGTCTTGGAAATGGGATTGAAAGCACGGACCCCGTGTCCGAGGTTGACCTCAAAACCACCCTTTATAGACTTTTCAAAGACGCCGTCCACGGGAAGACCGTCCTGAAAAGCAATACGAAGATCCTTCCAGAAAACCTTGAGATCCGCCTTATTCTTGGAGACAACCACTTCCCCGTTCCGGCCTTCCTTGCTGACCAGAACAACCTGCACGGAATCGCCAATTTGGGGTTCCTCTTCAAATTCTTCCCGGGGAATTCTTCCCTCAGATTTGTATCCCACGTCTATGAAAACTTGTTCTTGGGTAATTTCGATGACTGTGCCCTCGATGAGCTGCCCCTCTTCCAGTCCGTCCATGGACTTGAGGTACTCTTCCTGAAGAAGGGTCTGGTTGTCGTCTGCATTGGGCTTCTGATCTGTCATATTAATCCAATTACTCCTAATATCTATGCTATTCCACGTAAGTTAGCTACTACTTTCTCACAAACTTGATCTATGGTCAAGTCCGATGTATCCAAATAAAACGCATCATCGGCTATTTGAAGAGCCCCCACAGGCTTGTTTCTATCGATAGTATCGCGCTCGGCAATAGAGGTCTTTAGCTCTTCCAAACTCTGCCCCGTAACCCCCTGGCGGTATCGCCGCTCGGCCCGGGCTTCAATGGAAGCATCAAGAAACACCTTCAGATCGGCGTGTGGGAAAACCACGGTGGTGATATCACGACCTTCCATGACGATGTCCATGGAGGCGGCAATGCGGCGGAGATTCTGGTTCACCACATCCCGTACCGGCGGATTGGCGCTATGCCGGGCCACCCAGCGATCAACCTCATCGGTGTGCAGATGGGGATCGACATCCTCCCCATTCACCAGAAGTTTTCCTTGTTCTATTTCAAATACCAGAGACCGGGCGATCCGGATAACCTCGTCATTGTCGGCAGGATCCACGCCGTTTTTAAGAACTTCATAGGTTACAGCCCGATAAAAATTACCTGAGTTAATATTAAAAAAGCCCAGGCTTTTGGCGATGGCTTGGGCGATGGTGCTTTTTCCGACCCCCGCGGGGCCGTCGATGGCAAGAATCATCGATCCTCCTTCTTTTTTCGTGCCAGCTTCAGCAAGCCGTCAATTTCTTTTCGAGAAAGATATCGGTAGGTACCGGGAGCCAGGGTCTTAAGGTGAACATCGCCGATTCGCACCCGGTGGAGCTTTTTAATTTTCATTCTTTTGAACTGAAAAAGATTACGGATCTCCCGGTTTTTCCCTTCGGTGAGAACCAGTTTTACCCTGTTGGGGGCCTGGTACTGGTAGTGCTTAATACGATAATGAACACCTTCAATGGTCAGTCCCTTTTTGCACTGGAGCATAAATTCCTCAGGAATATCCTCCCGGGTTTCCACCAGGTATTCCTTCTCGATTTCGGCGGAGGGATGGGTTATAATTTTAGTAAAATCACCATCGTTGGTAAAAAATATCAAGCCCGTTGACAGGAAATCAAGCCGTCCCACATTGTAGAGCCGGCCCGTGTAGGCGCTTTTCACCAGCTCAACCGCCAGAGGGCGGCCCTGGTCGTCGTTGTTCGAGCAAAGATATCCCGAAGGTTTATTCAGGGCGAGATAGACCGGCGTTTTCACCAGGTTCAGATTACGCCCTTCCAGGGTAATCTGATCATCCGGTTCCACCAGGGTTCCTGGTTTTGTCACCGTTTTACCGTTAACCCTGACCTTGCCTACGGCGATTATTTCTTCACATTTCCTGCGGGAAGCCACACCGCACCGGGCCATAAAGAGCTGCAGTCGCATGGTTTCTCTGTTATCCATTAAGTTCAAAACGCTCCTGGTTTTTTTCATCCAGCTTGGGCAATTCGGAAATTGAACTGAGCCGAAAGGTTTTTAAGAATTCCTTGGTGGTTCCATACTGAACCGGTTTTCCCGGAGCATCCTTCTTGCCCACCACCTTGATAAACTCCCGGTCCATCAGAATCTTGAGCATTCCGTCGGGAGCAACTCCCCGGATATTTTCTATCTCTGATTTCGTGATGGGCTGAGAGTACGCTATGATGGAGAGGGTTTCCAGGGCTGCCTTGGACAACCGGTTATCATTCTTTTTCCCGTAACGATCCTTAAGAAAATGCCAGAGGCTCTCCTTGGGTGTGAACACCCAGCCTCCCGCCAGCTGAATCAAATCAAGGCCGTACTCTTCCCCTTTCAGCCGTTCCTGGAGGGCCCCCAGGGCAAGTTCCACCATTTCTTTAGAAAGATCGGTGAACTTACAGAGGGTGGCAACGTTCACGGGTTCAGATTCCAAAAAAAGGATGGCTTCAATCAAAGCTTGTTCTTTTAACATGTCACTCGTCTGTTCCATATTCTTCAAACTCGGTATTTCCTTTTATCCGGATGTCTCCGAACATCCGGTTCTGCATTATGGTGATTCTCTTAATCTTAACAGCCTCCAAAACGGCTAAAAATGCGCATATCAGGTCAAGGAGCGAATCGGGCCGAACAATGAGGTCGGTAAAAAGAAACTCTGACTTTTGTTCCAACAGCTCATTCATGAGACTTATCTTTTCATTGACCGTCACTTCTTCATAAAGGTCGATGATTCGGTCTGAAGACAGTGAAGTGATAATGGTGGAAAAAGTTTGCAGCAAATCCCAGACATCTATTTTTTCCCACAAATCTTCGGAATCGGGGAACGGTAGAATCCGCTGTTTTTTCCGACGCTGAATCTGCCATTCCGCCTGGCGCTCCCGTTCTTCCATGATGTCACTGAACTTTTTAAATTTCTGGTATTCAATCAGCCGTTCCACCAGTTCCTGCCGGGGGTCTTCAAACTCTTCGTCTAAATCGACTTCAACAGGAAGCAGCATCTTGGATTTGATAAATAACAGCGTTGAGGCCATGACATAAAAATCGGTCAAATTATCCAGATTGATGGTATTTCCCTGCTCCAGGTAACCGATAAACTGTTCGGTAATCTGGGCTATGGGAATGTCGTAGATGTTGATTTCAGACTTTTTAATGAGAAACAGAAGAAGGTCCAGGGGCCCCTCAAACTGTTCCAGCTTAAAGCTTTTTTTTTCGTCCTGGATGGTTTCGCTCATTGAAAATAATATACCTTTATCAAAGGAAAAGGTAAACCGCCGGGGCCAAAGCACCCGGCGGTGTGAGGCTTAAAAAAGGCCTGCAGGATCCTCCACTACGGAGGCGGGATCATCCTCAAATGATTCCTTCAAAGAAACAACAGAGGGAGTTTCCTTTACAGTTTTAGGTTTTCCCTCTTCGGGTTTGGGAAACAGAATCGCCCTCGCCCTGGCTTCAAGCTCTTTATAAACCTCGGGGTTATTTTCCAGAAAAAGTTTTGCATTGTCCCTTCCCTGGCCTATCCGCTCTTCTCCATAGGAGTACCAGGATCCGCTCTTCTGAACCAGATCCTGGGCAAGTGCCGCATCCAGGAGAGACCCGCTGGCAGATATTCCCTTGCCGAACATGATATCCATTTCAACTTTCCTGAACGGCGGGGCCACCTTGTTTTTTACCACCTTAACCCTCACCTTGTTTCCAATAGCATCATCAGTGCCTTTGCTTATGGTTTCAATTCTTCTCACCTCGAGCCGGACAGATGCGTAGAACTTCAGGGCATTACCTCCGGTGGTGGTTTCAGGATTCCCGAACATGACCCCTATCTTCATCCGAATCTGATTGATGAAAACCAGACTGGCGCCGGATTTTGAGATGATTCCTGTAAGCTTTCTCAACGCCTGGCTCATAAGGCGGGCCTGCAGCCCCATATGAGAATCGCCCATATCACCTTCAATTTCGGCTTGAGGAGTCAAAGCGGCCACAGAGTCGACAACGATAATGTCTACCGCCCCTGACCTCACCAGGGATTCGGCTATTTCCAGGGCCTGTTCACCGGTATCGGGCTGTGAAACCCATAGTTCGTCGGTATTAACCCCCAGATTCCTGGCATAAGTAGGATCCAGGGCGTGTTCGGCATCGATGAAGGCGGCAATCCCGCCGGCTTTCTGAGCCTCGGCGATGGCATGAAGAGCCAGGGTGGTCTTACCCGAAGACTCGGGACCATAGATCTCAATTATCCGGCCTTTAGGGTATCCGCCTACCCCCAAAGCAGCGTCAAGCATGATGGAACCTGAAGGGACACAATCAATTTCCAGACTATGATCCCGGTCCCCCAGTTTCATCAGGGACCCTTTACCAAACTGTTTTTCAATCTGCAGTTTCGCCGCTTCAAGGGCTTTTCCCTTTTCTTCTGCGTTTCCCGGAGTCTTTCTTTCAGGTAAACCGCTGCTCTTTGCCATATCCGTTTCTCCTTCGCCATTTATGTACTAGTTACCCCCCCGGCGGCCTTGGGGATTCAAGTGTGGTGCCATTTTTCGAAAGCTAATTGTATCTTTACGGTTCTTCCGGGTCAAGCATGAGAGGAAGGGCCCGCTCGTGTTCACCGGCAGGCTGTAAAGGTAGTAATTGATCAGTCCCAGAGTCTGTGAAGGGATAAGACTTCCAGATTGAACCCCCGGGACTCCACCGGGACGATTCGGGCTAAAATCTCAAGGGGGAAATTTACAGTCACGTCTGCACTGAAGGGTACCACCACCGGTACAATTCCCTCGAGGGTTCTTTCATCCTCATAGCCTACCAGAAAGTCAAATCTAATATCTTCTTTACCTACAATGATATTGGTAGCCCGTCCCCGCCAGACCACATAGCAGCCGCGATAGAGGTAGGGCTCCCGGGCCACTTCATCGTAACGGAAATTATCTTTGAAGTCCGCAAAACTGGGGACGCGGATATTCCTTAAGAGACCTTCCACCCTTAGTCTGACATCCTGATGGGCGTTGGACAGAAGAATACGGTTTATTTCTCTCATAGCCAGGTTATCTCGGTAAGCAAGAAGGTGTTTGTTCACATCACCCAGGGCTTTTTCAATTTCCGCTTCGGTGAGGATGAAATGGAAACTTCCTGTAAGACTGGTGAGCTCAGAGAAATCTTTCGCGTTGAGGGTCGGAAAATCCCTGACTTCGCCGGGTGTCAGGAAACCCTGTAAAAGGGGAGCCAGGAACAACAATAAGACCGAAAGGAACACAAGAATCAGGAGGGGAATGATCAGTTTCCTTCTGACCTTGATCCTCTTTTTCGTTTTGGGGAGAAGCCTTTCCAGTTTCCCTTCTTCCAGCAGATCGTTAATCCTTTCCTGTTTCGGCTCGGACCGAAGGAATTCCAGACCCTTTTGTGCTCGGCCGTTTTTGGGATCATGTTCCAGAATCCTGAGCCAGCATCTCACGGCTTCGGTATTTTCCTGGCGATGGAGATGAACCATGGCCATCCCCAGCATCAGATCAGGTTCAAATTGCTCCGACAGGTCTAACCCCCTCTGGAGATAGGTATAGGCAGCGCTGATGTCGTGTGAATAGAGGCAGGATTGGCCAAGAAGCAGATAAAAATCCCGGCTGTCACGAAACCGAAAGATCTGCGGTTCCAGAAGACGGATGACTTCAGAGTATTCTCCTCTCTCAAACAGATCTTTCGCTTTCTGAAACGTTCCTGCCATATAAAATGTTTATTCCTGATACTGAAGCTTTCTTAGTTCCAAGTCCCTCACCAGGGACTCTAATTCAGCGGGATCGACTCCCCCGCTCTCCTCTTCCGTACGAATGGCCTCTTCTATCCGGAAAAGGATCTGATTAACTCTGTTAAGATCCTCCCGTAGATCATCGATGAAAACATCCGGATTATCCCGTACCACAGGGGTTTGGGAAAGACTCCCCTCGGAGGAACCGGCCTGACCTGGGGAAGGCAGAGCCGCCGGACCCGCTCCCATATGTCCCGTGGCAGTGTAAAGCCCCAGGGCAACCAGAATTTCCCGGCTCAAATTAGCTCCCACCGTTTCAGGGTCATACCATTGACTTACCGCCGAATCATTTACAGAGTATGGCAGATAATTGAAATTACGGTCCCTCCCCTGATATACCCAGTTGGTTGAATCGAGACGTTTCCAGTTGGCAAAAACGATCTGGGAAGGCAGCGTTACGCCCCGGGAGTTAACCATCATCTGAAGGGCTGCCCGGGAGGGATCTCCGCTGACCCAGTAGGCGGGTAAGTTCCGGGAGAGAGAAGTCTCTCTGGCCACTTCTACACCGCCGGCCAAGGTAAAATGCGAACCTCCTGATTCACCCCGGTGGGTATCCAGAAGAATACGAATACCGATTTGCTGGGCTGTTTGAGAAAGGTTATCCACTTTCACCTTCATGAGAATCCCGTCTTCCACCGTCGCCCCGGAGGAACGGATAAAACTGAAGGTCTGTATGATCCTCAGGGATGAGCTGGTCCAGACGAAAGAGGCTCCATCGTTTTGCTTTTCCAGTGTTTGCCTGAAAGAAGAATTTCGTCCCATCCGGTGAACCCTGTCATCGACAAAAATGTAAAGAGCGCTGGTTCGGGGATCAGAATCAACCAGAAGGGAAACTGGCTTGTCTGGATTCCGGACATCATAGAGTGAAAAGGTTCCCAGATTCTCATCGAGGAGAAGTTTGATGTTTCCTCGTGTTTCTTCATAACCATAAAGAGCAAAGGTGCAGCAAATCAGGATAAAGACAAAAAGGTTACGCCTCATCACATCCCCTCCTGATACTGTTTTTCCATGAGATCGACGTAATACTCTTTGAGGGTCAGAGCCCGGTTTTTCAAATCAACCAGCTTGAGCAGATTATCCGAAATGCCCGAATCCTCCGGCCCTGGAACAGGAGTAGGAACATCGATCGCTGGGCGTGAGGCCGCCAAAGCGGCGGCCTTCCTTTCCGCCTCCAGGGTTTGGGTAAGATTCAATATTTGCCGCTGATAAACACTCAAAGCCTGTTCGTAGGTTCTCTCTCTTCTTTGAAAATCATCAAGGCTGTTAATGTATTCCTCGTGACTAACTTTCAGGAGGTCCAGCAGAACTTTCTCTCTGTCAAATATATCGATGAGGCTGAGTCTGTACCGGGCGGATTCCACTTTAAAACTGGTGGGGTAATCGGAAAGAACAAGTTGGAACAGGGTTTCCGCTTCTCTGTAGTGCCCCAACAGGAAGAGTGATTCGGCGATCCAGAAGTAGGCATTGGCTGCAAAACTCGATTCCGGCCATCTTTCTATAAAATCATAAAAAACGCCGATCCCCTCCTGATACTTCCTTTTAAGAAACAGAATTCGGCCTTTCTGGTAAAGACTTTCCTCATGGAAAGGATGTCCGGAAAAATCACCAAGGAAAAAATCGAAATTTTCTTCAGCCAAATCAAGGTTGCTCAAGGCCAGATAACATTTGGCGATCCAGAAATAGGAAGAACCATGGTAGTCGGAGTAAGTATTTTCCAGGGTAATCTCTCTAAAGACGTAGAGAGCCTCGTTATAGCTTCCTTCCTTGAAAAGATCCAGTCCCCTTCTCATTTCTTTTTCAACCCCGACGTTTCCGGTTAAACCGGAAGGGGTACCGCTGTTCTGCTGGGCCGCCAACGGAAGACTGAGTGCCCACAAGAGAAGGAGGAACAGAGTTCTGCCCGATTTCATCAACTTTCTCTCCTTAAATTACCAACAGGTCACGACAACCGCTCGGGGCCAATCATGGAAACCTGGTAAAGATTCTCTCTTTAAGTATCGGCTCAGGAGTCATTTAACTAAAACAGACGGTAAGGCCCGTATGTCAACACCTTACACTCCCCGGGAGAGGGATTTAAGACGGCGGACAAAACCCGTCGGATCAGAGGATTGGAAAAAACTGCTTCCGCTGATCAGCACATCGGCGCCGGAATCAACCACCATCGGAGCTGTCTTTTCATTGATCCCTCCGTCTACGGAAACGAGAAAATCGAGACCTTTCTCCTCCCGTATCCTGGTCAGCTCCCTCACCTTATCAAGGCATGACTCAATCATCTCCTGACCGCCGAATCCGGGGTTGACCGTCATGACCAGAACCTGGCTGACCAGGGGGAGAAGTTCCTTTATCAATAAAACCGGTGTGGAAGGAACAATGGATATCCCAGGCTTTACTCCTTGGGAAAGAATGTTCTGTATCGTTCGATGGGCATGGGTTCCCGCTTCGATGTGAAAAGTAAGATAGTCCGCCCCCGCGGCGGCAAACTCCTCCAGGAGCAAATCCGGCTGAGCCACCATAAGGTGTACATCCAGAGGAAGCCGGGAAAAAGGCTTGATATCTCTCACCATTTTGGGTCCAAAGGTCAGGTTGGGAACAAAACTTCCATCCATCACATCCACATGGATCCAATCAGCCTCGCTATTGTTGATCAGCTCCACCCCGCTCTTCATATTGCTGAAATCAGCAGAAAGAATCGAAGGGGCTACCAGAATCTTTTGATTTTTCATACCTATCTGTTTATCAGAAAACCTCCGATTAGGCAAATGGTCTGCCGGTTTCGGCCTGTTCCTGCCGCCGCCCCCGAAGCGTGTCCGGTTGACTAATACTCGGTAAATGATATAATTAGCAATGGGGGACGAGCGCGGTTTTACACGGATGGAAGACGTAACAACTCACGGCGGTTCACTTAAAAACTTGCTCGACCAATCCTATAAGCTGTTTGCCGCTGGTGCTTTCAGGGAATCGGAACAATTTCTTGAAGAAGCCCTGTCGATAGATTTTGACGACAGGGATGTTCTTTCCTCCTTGAAGTGTTCGAATTTCTGGGCTTCCCGTTCAACCCGGGCGGCCTCCATTGAAGACCCTCTGGAAAAGGGTGAGTATCTTCTTAAGGAATGGCGGGTTTTTGATTCTTTCAGCCGAGGCTTTCTTGACCAGAACGATCAGGGGCTTCTTTCGCTGAAACAGTGGGTTTTCGGTTCAGCCCTGGCTTCTTACAAGTCGATCCAGCGGGACAATGACGAAATGGATCGCGAAATCCTTTTTCGTCTGGGACGCTGTTACAAGGCCCTGGGGGACTATGAAAACGGGTTGGCCCTTTTGGAGATGTCCAACAACCGCAAGAGAGAAGACCCTGAGATTCTGGCAGAGCTGGCGGACGCTTATGCGTTGGTGAACGAGATAAAGGCTGCGAAAATTTTCTTCAGGGAAGCTTTTTTTATCGATCCCCAGAGAGTCGAACTTTTATTCCTGGAATCTGAGATGATCCGACGGCTGGTAGACCGGCTCCGGGAGAAGTTTCAAGATGAAGCTGAGTTAAAGGAGTGGGTACCGGTTTATGGAATTATCTACGGTATCCTGAACGTTAAAAGAGAACTGAAACCGCTTGAATATGGAAAACTGAGGCAATCCATCTACAGCCTCGAAAACGATGTTCAAAGCGGACATTCCAACAGGGAAGACAGAACCATTCCCCGTTTGTTAAATCGCTATTTTTGGCTTGTCGATCACTATCTTATCAATAACGAACCGCGAGCCAAGGTTGAGGAGATTCTTGAAAAAATCAAAATCCTCAACAACTCAGTTTATGAGCAATACATTCAGTAATGAGAACCTGATTGAAGGAAGGAATAATGTCGAAGACCAGCTTAAAAGCCGTCAGTGAACTATTAAACGAAGAAAAATGGACCCGGGCAACCCTGAACAGTTATACCATAAGTAATTTCAAAGAACTCGATAAACTCATTGACGAGACATTCAAGGAAGAAACCTCTCTTGAGGTGAAAGAACTCTGTGATGAGCACTTGAATCATACAAAAAACAGCATCATCTCTCTTTACATCTCCGGTGTTATTGCCCTTAACCGCCAGATGCTTGATGATTCTCATCTTTTAATGGTGATCAATATTTTTTCTGACAACCACAAATGGAATATTGTCGAATTTCTTTGCAACCGAATCCTGGCTTTTGGGGAGAACAAATATGCCCTCAGGGTTTTAGCCGAGTGTTATGATAATGAAAACGAAGATGAAAAACTTTATGAAGTCTGGGAGCGGCTTATAAAAGTCGATCATGACGAGGCTGATATTGTCTACCACCTGGCTCAGCATGCCGAAGAGAATGAACAGATCGATGACGCGGTGGAGTATTATAAAAAAGCCATCCACCGGTACATCAACAAAAAATCTTTCGCCCAGGTTAAGGAAATATGGCAAAAACTTATTGAATACGCCTGGGAAGAATGGGAATTTTTCTTCCACGTTGACAAAAAAATTGACAAGCAAATCAGTTCCGACCGGGCCGCCCAGCTTTTAGAAAATCTCTACGAGAAATATAAAACCGAGGAAGACTGGGATAAGGCCATTGAAATTCTGAAGAGAATTCTCAACTACGACTCCAAGAACCAATGGGCCCGCAAAGAGATCACCAATTGCTTCAAAGAAAAATTCAGTTACCACAGCCAGCTGGATGAGTATATCAGACTTTCCAACCTCAATCAGAGCTGGAGAAACGTTCACGATGCCATCGCTGATTTCGAGAAGCACATCTCGTTTGATGAAGGAAACTTTGTTTTTCA
>Ga0334882_1001997_pt1 | contig 22347 bp, 7 predicted proteins | sample GraSluR1_MG_5_FD_207226 | JGI IMG/M metagenome (GOLD analysis project Ga0334882, IMG submission 207226) | Sludge microbial communities from methane-producing bioreactor in Wageningen University, Netherlands - Granular Sludge_15_04-R1 | ecosystem: Engineered > Bioreactor > Anaerobic > Unclassified...
ACGCGGTCAAAGACCCCCATCCGCGCCTCCTCTCCATGCGGTCGGCGCGGTCAAGACTATCCAGCGCCGAACCTTCAGCCTACGCGACGGGCGCGGATGGTCGTTCAGGCTGGAGTCCGGGGTGAGTCCGCCCGGGACGAAGGGCCGGCTTCTGACGGCGAATCGGAGCTGGAGGGCCTCCTGTGCTACCCTCTTTCGGCTGGCTCCCCAGGGAGCCGGGCGCGAGTGGCGGAATGGCAGACGCGCACGGTTCAGGTCCGTGTGTCCGAAAGGACGTGGAGGTTCAACTCCTCTCTCGCGCACCGTAAGGTGCTTCTGGCTAGGGCAAACATCGGATCGCGGATCCTCTCTCGTGTTCCCTTCCGGTCTGACTCCAATCCTTGTGACTAGGGCTTTCGCTGGGTGGTGTGGGTGGCCGATAGCCAGATGAGCCCACCCGGGGCCACTCTTGCCCCACGGAAATGGCCCGCGAAACCTGGCTCTGACTAGGTGCGGAAGGGGACTTGGGCATCTTCGGACGGGCTGTGCTGCCCCACGCCTGCCCCACGAGTGCTCCAGGAACGGTACAGGAGACGAGGCTCCCGTTATCCGCTGCGACGAGGCCACCCAGCGGCGGACGGTCTTGGTGCAGGCCCGGGTCGCTGGTGGCGACCGTGAGGGTTGACGACCGCGGAGCAGGAGGAGATCTGCCGGCTGGAGGCGGAGAGGGCCCGGATGCCGAGGATGTGGGGATCCTGAAGGCAGCCACAACTTCTTCGTGTCAAACCTAGGGCGGTTCAGCCCGCCTCGCCGCCCTCCCCCGCAAGGGGTCCACGAAGGCATTCACCACCGGCCCCGCTCAGCAATCGGGAAAGCCGCACCCATCACCGGGCTGGACAACCTCGCTGGAGATCACACTTCGATCGTCTCGCACGTCCGACCTTCGGCAAGATCGACCGCACCGAGCGCCATCGACGGAGCAGCCCACCCGGACGACCCGGCCGGGCCAGCGGGACGGGCGCCGCCGTGCGGGACGGCACCCAAACCGAGCTCAGGCCCGACGGCGCCGCACCAGCCAGGCGCCTGCGGTGACGAAGAGGATGCCGAGGACGGCCAGACCGCCACCGGCGAAGCCGGTGTAGGCCAGGTCGTTCACAGCCCCGAAACGGTTCTCCGCCGTCACGACCAGCTGCTGGACGGTGTCGGGCAGGCCGGCTGCGACCAGGAGCGCCGTCGCCGGGCCGCTGTGGTCGACGGTGTGCCCGTCCGCCCCGCCGGTGACCGACTCCTCCGCCCAGCACCGCGTCCCCGCCGGGAACAGCTTCTGCGTGCCGTCGGCTTCCGTGACTGTGACCGAGCCCGCACCGACCACGCTGACCCGTCCGGCGTAGCTCGTGGTGCCGTCCGGGGCCAGGCAGGTCGCCGTGAACCCGAACGTCGTGTGCGAGTGCGCGGAAGCGCCCGCCCCGGCGAGCTTCTTCGTGATCGTCAGGGTGCCCGCCGAGTACTTGTTGACGACGTTCGCCTCCAGATCGACCGTTCCGGTCGCGACGACGATCCCGGCCAGCCGGTCGGCCCCCTGCGCGCTGGTCTGGGTCACAGAGCACACCGCGCCGATCGGGATCGGGGAGAACGTCGCAGAGGCGACGGCTGCGGCGGCTGCGCTCAGCGTCCGGGTCTGCTGCGCGGACGGATCGAGCGTCACCTCCTGGTGGAACACCGAGCCGCTCGCCCCGGCCAACGTGCAGTCGACCGTGAACGTGGCGGGCCCCGCGAACTGCGCCCCGACGCCGGCCACCTGCCAGTTCAGCACCAGCGAACCGGTCCGGAAGTCGTTGGTGATGGTGACGCCGGCCGGCTCCTCACCGACGGTGACCGTCGCGGGGGAGACGGTGACCTGGTCGCCCGGGATCGCCAGACTGCTCGCGGTCTCCGCAGCGGAGCAGGTCGCGCCCAGCGGCAGCCCGGAGAACTCGGCGCTGCCGGCTCCGGTGATGGTGCGGCTGGCGCCGCCCGGCACTGCGATCGGGAGCGTCTCCCCGTCCACGGGTGCTGTGCAGCTGAGCGTGACGGTGTAGGTACCGCTCGCGTACGGCTCCGCTGCGCTGGTGGCGCCGTCCACCGTGATGGCCTTGGTGACCACGACCGTGCCCACACCGAACGTGTTGGTCATGGTCACGTGGTTGCCACCGGCCCGGGAGATGGTGATCTCGGCCGGGTCGGCGCTGACGGTCGCGCCGCCGTTCGCCGTCTCGGTGACGACGCAGTGCGAGTTGACCGGGATCGGGCCGAGCGGCGCGCTGTCGAGACCGGCGGCCACGCTGAGGCCGACGGTGGTCGCGAACACGGCGTGCGGCGTGGCCACCCCGTCCTCGGAGAGGGTGCAGCTGACGTCGAAGGCGAACGGGAACACCGCGTTGCCGACGGCGCCGAGCACCTCCTTGCTGACCACGAGCGTGCTGGTGAGGAAGTGGTCCACGACGCCCAGTGCGCTGGGCGCGTCGTTGTCGCCGGTGACGGTCACCGTGCCGGAGCCGGACGAGGGCGTCCCCGGGCCTTCGGGATCGTAGGTGACGTCCTGTGGCGTGAGCGATGCCCCGGTCTGCCGCACCGAGCAGGTTGCGCCGACCGGCAGGCCGGTGATCAGGTGGCTGCCCGGGCCGGCGAAGGTCCAGGTGCCGCCGCCGGGGACGGTGACGTCCTGGTCGGAGCCGTTCACCGAACGGGTGCAGCTGACCTCAACGGTGTACCGGCCGCCGACGAACGGGTCAGCCGTCGTCGGCGTCCCGTCCAGCGTCAGCCCGAGGGTTAGCCTCAGCGAGCCGAGGTTGAACTCGTTGGTCGGGGTGGCCACGTTCTGCTGGCCGTCCACGATCGTCACGCTCACCGGGGTCGCCGGGACGTCGGCCCCGCCCGAGCTCGTCTCGGTCACCGTGCAGGCCGCGCCGACCGGGATCCCCGACAGCACGGCGCTGGACAGCCCGTCGGCCTGGTTGAGGACGATGCCCGTCCGGGAGAACACCTGGTGGTCGGTCCCGTCGGTGTCTGACAGCAGGCAGCTGACCGAGAACACGAAGTCGCCGTCGGACCAGTCGGGGACGCCGTCACCCTGCAGCTGCTTGGTGATCTGCAGTGTCCCGGTGTGGTAGTTGTTCGTGACCTGGGCGCGCACCGTCGTCCCGTCCCCGACCGTCAGGCTGGGATGGTCGATGCTCACCTGATCAGCCGGGAGATCGAAGCCGGCCCCGGCCTCGCTGACCTGGCAGGACGCTCCGGTCGGGAGCCCGGTGTAGGTGGTGCTGCCCGACCCGGTGATGCTGCGGACGCCGTCGAGGTCGTCCCCGACCGCATGGCTGTCGCCGGGGATGTCGATCGCGGTCCAGGCACCGTTGACGAGCATCTGGCAGGTCAGCCTCACCTGGTATCTCGCGGAGGCGTAGGGTTCGGCATCGCTGTCGGAGCCGTCCACCTGGATCTGCTTGGCGACGAGGACCGACCCGAGCGTGTACTCGTTGCCGACCCCGACCGCTGTCGGCGTCGACGGATCGTCGCCGACGGTGAAGTTCGCATTGGTGATCGTCGTGGTGTTCGCGCCACCGGTTTCGGTCTCGGACACCTCGCACGCGGCACCGGTGGCAAGGCTGCCGACCGTCCAGGACAGCGACGTGGCAGCCGACAGCACCTTGCTGGCGGCGAACACGACGGCGTCCGGCGTGCCCGCGTCGGCGTCGGTGTCCAGCGTGCAGCGCAACTGCACCGTGAACACCTGGTCGCCCCACGCAGCCGCACCGTCACCGGTCACGCTCTTGGTGATCGTCACTGCGCCCGTGGTGAAGTGGTTGGTGAACGCCACAGAGGTCACGGACGGGTCTGCCGGTTGGGTGCCCGCCCGGACCAGAGTGAAGGTCGCAGAGGCTGCCTGCTGCGCCTCCTGTGCCGTTCCGGCCTGGGTGATGCGGACGGAGGTGGACGCGGAATGGCCGTTGTCGGTCTCCGTCGTCGTGCAGGACGCCCCGGACGGGAGGTGGTCGAAGGTCTGGGACGACCCGTCTGCGACGGTGACCCTCCGGTCGAGCACGGATGCGCCGTTGAACGAGCAGGTCGCGTGGAAGCCGAAGTTGGCCGGGTAGGTGATCGGCGTGCCGTCCGCGTCCGTCGCCCCGCCGTTGTCGACGGCCTTGGTGATGGTGAACCCGGCGTACTCGTAGGTGTTGGTCAGGCCGAGTTCGAGGGCCTGCAGGCTGGCCGGGCTGCCGGCGGTCACGACGGCCGCGCTGTTCCAGTCGTGCTGGTCGAGCGTGGTCGACGTTGCACCCTGGCTGTCGGTCTCTGTGCCGATCCAGCAGTGGCTGCCCAGTGGGACGCGGGAGGCGGCGCCGCCGGCATCGGTGACGTTGAGACGCACACCGCCGGCGATGCTCACCTCGCGCGAGAAGACCGTGCCGCGGACGCTGCCCACCTCGACCTGGCAGGTGACCAGCACGCCGAAGGTCACGCCGGTTGCCCAGGCCTCGTCCTTCGCCGCTCCGGCCAGCGTCTTGGTCAGCCAGATCGTGCCGGCGCTGAACTGGTTGGTGAAGGTGGCGACGTTGGCGCTGGCGTCGACGGCGACCGTGAGGGTCACCGGCGACGGCGTCGCGTCCGCCCCTCCGCGATCGGTCTCGGTCACGGTGCACTCTGCCCCGATCGGGACCGGGCCGAGGCCGTCCGCGCGCAGGCTGGTGGTCGGGCTGCCCGACACCCGCGACAGGGTCACCGTCTTGCTGTAGACCGGGTCCGTCGCGCCGTCCAGCGTGCAGCTGACCGTGAACGTGAACGGCCCGTTACCGAAGGACGCCTGGCCGGCGCCCTCGAGCTGCTTGAGCACCGAGAGCGTCGAGGTGCCGAAGTTGTTGGTGACGGTGACGGCTTGCGGGGAAGCGGGGACGGCTCCGACGGTGACGCTGCCCGTCGGGCTGATCGTCGTCGACTGCGCGACCGGCGAACTGGCGGTCTCCGAGACCGTACACGTCGCGCCGGTCGGCAGGTCGGTGAAGGTGACCGAGCCGGCGCCGGTGATGGTCCGGGAAGCGCCGTGCGGAATCGTGATCGCCTCAGCCGTGCCGTCGGAGTCGAAGTCGCGGGTGCAGGCGAGCTTGACGGTGTAGCTGCCCTCCGTCCAGGGGACGTCGGTGGTGGCGTTCCCGTCCACGGTCAGCTTCTTCGTCACGGAGACCGCGCCGAGGGTGAATGTGTTCGTCACTTCGACCCTGGCCGTTGTGCCGCTGCCGATACTGGCCACGCCCGCGTCGGTCATTGTCGTGGTGTTGGCACCGCCGGACCTGGGTTCGCTCACCTGGCACTGCGCTGAGGTGGGCAGGTTGTGGATCGTCCAGACCGGGTCGGCGGGGGACACCACTGCGACATCGGTGAACACCTGGTCGGGATTCGCGGCGGCGAGCGTGCACGTGACCGCCAGCTCGAACGGGCCGTCGCCCCACAGGGAGGCGCCCGCGCCGGTGACGGTCTTGGTGATCTCGAGCGATCCCACCGTGTAGTGGTTGGTGAACGCGACGGTGGTGGCGCTCGCCCCTCCGGGCACGAGGGTGAAGGCCGCCGTCGTGGTTGCCGTCGCAGTGGACGCGCCCTGGGTGATGGTCACCTCCGTGCTCGCTGCGCCGGACGTCCCGGTCTCGCGGACGGTGCAGGACGCGCCGGTGGGTAGGCCGGTGAACGACTTGCTCGCCCCCGCTGCGACGGTGAACGACCGGTCGGCGGCGTTCGTGAGGATCTCCGAGCCGCGGAACAGGCAGCTGGCCGTGAAGCTGGCGGCGTCGTAGGCGATCGGGTTGCCGTCGGCGTCCACAGCTGTGCTCTCGACAGCCTTCGAGACGGTGAAGCCGGCCAGATCGAACGTGTTGGTGAAGTTCGCGGTCGTCGTGCTCCCGGCCGGGACCGCGGTCAGGGTGACCGTGCCGTCCGCCGGGTTGGTCGGGACGGCACCGGCAGCGTCGGTCTCTGAGACCACGCACGTCGAGCCGTGGGGGATCGGGCCGAGGTCGGCCGAGGTCAGGCTCGTCTGCCCGGACGTGGGCGTCAGGGACACTGTGGTCGGGCCGAAGACGGTCCCAGAACCGGTCAGCGTGCAGCTGACCGAGAACACGAACGGTCCGGTGCCCCACGTGGTCGCGCCCGTCCCCGCGATCGTCTTGGCGATGTTCACCTTGGCTGTGGAGAACGTATTGGTCACGGTCTGGCCGACGGTGGTGCCGTTACCCACGGTGACCGCTGCCGTGGACCCGACGTTGGGGTCCGGCTGGCTCGGCGTGCCCGCGGGGTAGGTGATCGCGGTCTCGGTCGCGGAGCAGATGGCACCCTGCGGCAGACCGGTCCAGGTCACCGACCCTGGCCCGGTGACGGACTTCACGGCGTTCGGGACGGTGAAGCTCTCCGCCGTGCCGTCGCCGTTGAAGTCCTTCGTGCAGGCGAGCGTGAACTCGTACGTCGCGGACTTCCACGGTGCGAGGGTGCCCAGTCCGTTCGCGATCGCCTTGGTCACGCTGACCGAGCCGGTATTGAACGTGTTCTTCACCATGACCGTCTGGGTCGCGGCGGTGATCGTCGGCGTCGGGACGTCGATCGTCGTGGTGTTCGCCCCGCCCGCCTTGGTCTCACTCACCGTGCAGTGCGCCGCGGTCGGGAGCTTGCGGACCTGCCAGGTGTCGCCGCCGGTGAGCGAGTGGGTGGAGTCGAAGACCGTGACCTCCGCCGTCGAGGAATTCGCGTCGTGGTCGAGCGTGCACAGGAGTCTGACCGTGAACGGACCCGAGCCCCACGCCGCTGCGCCTGCCCCCGTCACGGACTTGGCGATGTCGAGGCCGCCGACGGTGTAGGTGTCGGTGAAGGCCACCACCGTCGCGGCCGGGGACGGGCCCGCCAGCGGCGACTCGCCCGGGACCAGGACGAACGCCGCACTGGTCGCCCCGTTCGTCGTTGAGCCGGAGGTGCCGTTCTGGGTGATCACCGACGACGCGTGGGCGTTGCCGGTGTTCGTCTCGGTCACCGAGCAGGAGGCCCCGACCGGAAGGTTCGAGAACGCCCGTGACCCGCCGTCCAGGAGGGTGAAGTCGGCCACGCTGAGGACCGTCCGGCCGTCCAGGGTGCAGGTCGCGGAGAAGTGGTAGGTCGCGGCGTAGACAACATCGGTCGTCCCGTCCTCATGCTTGGCTCCGCCGTTGTCGACCGCCTTGGTGACCGTGAACCCGGCGTAGTCGAAGGTGTTCGTGAACGCTGCCGTCCGCGTCCCGCCGGCCTCGACGGCGTCCAGCACCACCACGCCGCCAACGGGGGAGACGGAGGTCGCCCCGGCCGTCCCGGTCTCGGTGACCGTGCAGACGGCACCCTTCGGGATCGGGCCGATGGCGGCTGAGGTCAGGCTCGTCGCCTTGGACAGGGTGATCCCCGTCCGACTGAACACGGTGCCGGACGTGCCGTCCAGGGTGCAGCTGACCGAGTAGGTGAACGTGCCGGTACCGAATGTGTCGGCCGCGTCACCGGCGAGCGTCTTGACGATCTGGACGTTGCCGAAGGCGAAGTCGTTGGTCACGGTCTGAGGCACGTTGGTGCCGTTGCCGACGTTGACCCCGAGCGCCTGGGTGGGGCTGTAGGTGACCGTCGGCGCCGGCTGCGCCGGCGTCCCGCTCGGGTAGTCGATGGAGGTCTCCGTCGCGGTGCAGTTCGCACCGGTCGGGAGGCCGGCCCAGGTGTAGGCGTAGCCGTTGGCCTTGTTCAGCACCTGGGTCGCCCCGGCTGCGATCTTGCTCAGGTCGACGGTCTCGGAGGCGCCGTTGACCGTCCGGGTGCAGGTCAGCGTCATGGTGTAGGCGGCGCTCGCCCACGGCTCGGCCGTCGTGGTGACCCCGTTGACCTTCAGTGCCTTGGAGATGGTTACCGAGCCTGTGCTGAAGGTGTTCTTCACCGTCGTGGTGACGGTCGCGCCGGAGGTGATGGCGACGGTCTGGTTGGTGTAGGTCGTCGAGTTCGCCCCGCCGGCGCTGCTCTCGGTTGTGGTGCACGAGGCACCCCTGGGCAGGTTGTCGATCAGCGCGATGCTGTAGCCCGCGCTCGACGTGCTGAACGAGTACGTGCCCTTGTACACCGAGGTTCCGGTCACCGGATAGGCGATCGTGCACGCCACAGAGACCGTGAACGGCGCGGTGGCCCACACAGAGGCTGTGGGGATCACCTGCTTGGTGAGCTGGAGCTTGCCGACCGTATACGTGTTCGTGAAGGCGGCTGTGTTGTCGGAGACGCCTCCGGTCACAAGGGTGAAGGTCCGGCTAGTGCCGGTCCCGGTGATCACGGACTGGCCCGTGCGGGAGATGGCGTAGGTCACCGTCGGCGACATCGCGGGCGTCGTCTCCGTCACGGTGCAGGATGCGCCGGACGGCAGCTTGTCGAACGTCCTGGAGCCCCAGGTGCCGTCGCCGCTGCCGGTGATGGTGAAGGAGGTGTCCAAGGGGGTGGACGGGGTGCCGTTGTTGAACGTGCACTTCGTTGAGAAGCTCACCGAGGTCGGGTAGGCGAGGCTGTTGTTGTTCTCGTCCTTCGCGATCGTCGTGCCCGCCACGGTCTTGCTCACGGTCAGGCCGGCGTAGGAGTACGTGTTGGTCGCGGTGATGCCCAGGGGCTGGGCCACCGTCGGATCGGTCTGGGCCGTGACGACCACTCCGGTGGCGAAGGTGGTGTGGTCGACCGAGGAGCTCGTGGCGCCGCCGGTCGTGGTCTCGGACGCCCAGCAGTGGGTGCCGACCGGGAACAGCATCGGGTTGGCGCCGTTCATCAGCGTGGTGCTGCCCGCCCCGACGAAGGGCACGTTCTGGGTGAAGGTGGCCGTGCTGGTCAGGCCACAGCTCACCGCGACGACGAACTTCGCGCCGGTCGCCCAGGTCTCGCCGGCTGCCGCCCCGGCAAGAGCCTTGGTGATCGTGAGCGTGCCCGCGGAGAAGCTGTTCGTGAAGCCGACCGTCGTGACGTCGTTGGTGGCGGCGTTCTGGGTCACCGTCACGACCTGTGGTGCCGGGGTGGCGTCGGCACCGCCGGTGGCCGTCTCGGTGACCGTGCAGTCAGAGCCGAACGGGATCGGCCCGATCTCGGCCGAGACGAGGGTGCCCGCCGGAACCGCGACGCCGCTCCGGGAGAACACCGCGGTGCCTCCCAGCGTGCACGAGACCGAGAACGTCGCGCCGGAGAAGAAGGACGTGCCGGCTCCGAGCAGTGTCTTGGTGATCGTCAGCTTGCCGGCCCGATAGTTGTTGACGACGCTGATCGTGCTCGTGCCGGAGTCGGGCACGGTGACGGCGGCGGGCGAGACCGTGACGGTCGGATCCGGCTGGCCGGTCACTCCGGTGATGCCGGCCACGTTCTCCGTTGCCGAACAGACCGCGTTGGTGGGCAGCCCTGTCCAGGTGACGGACCAGCCGCCGGCCTTCGTGAGGGACTTGGTCGCGGACCCGGGGACGGTGACCGCGATGTCGGTTCCGTTCACCGGACGCGTGCATGTCAGCGTCACCGGGAACGTCCCGTCAGCCCACGGCGAGGCGGTGGTCGCGGCCCCGTTGGCCCGGACCTGCTTGGTGACGGTGACCGAGCCGGTCGCGAACCGGTTGGTGATGCCGACCTGTGCGGGTTGGGTCGCGTCGACCGTGAACGTCCCGCCGCTGATGGTTGTGCCGGTCGCGCCGCCGGTGGCGGTCTCGGTCACGGCGCACTGCGCGTTGGCCGCCAGGTGGCCGACCGTCCAGGTCAGCCCGGCGGCCTTGGAGAGGGTCTTGGTGGCGCGGTAGACCTCGGCCGGGTTGGCGTCGGCGTGGGTGCAGACCAGCTGCACCTGGAAGTCCTGATCGCCCCAGGCGTCCGCGCCGGCCCCGGAGAACGACTTGGTGATCACGACCGAGCCGGCCGAGTACGTGTTCGTGTAGGCCACAGCCGTCGCGTCGGCGTCCCCTGCCACCAGCGTGAAGGTGGTGTCGGTCGTGCCGCTGTCGACCTCATGGCCGGCCTGCTTCGTCGACACGGCGGAAGCGGACGCGCCGGCCGCGTAGGTCTCGGCGACGGTGCACACAGCGCCGGCGGGAAGGTTGGCGAAGGACTTGCTGCCCCCGTCCCTCAGGCTGAACGTGCGGTCGGCGAACGGAACGACCTCGTGACCCAGGAACGTGCAGCTGGCGGTGTAGGCGAAGTCCTTGAACAGCACGTCGGTGCCGTCGGCGTACTGCGCCGGCCAGTCGGGCACGGTCTTGGAGACGGTGAAACCGGCTGCCGAGTAGGTGTTGGTCACGCCGAGCGCGGCCGTGGCGGAACCGGACGACCAGCCGTGGGCGATGTTCGCCACCGTAGAGAAGTCGCGCAGCGCGACGGCGTCGGCCGGTTGGAAGGTCGCTGCGGCGCCCTGCCCCGGCGTCTCGGCAAGGGAGCAGGTGGAGAACAGCGGCAGGTTCACCAGGTGGGTGCCGTTGTAGGTGGTCACCGTTCCGTCTGCTGCGAGTTGCACGGTCGAGACGTCGGAGCCGGAGCTGTTCCGCAGGGGGACGGTCGTCCCCAGCGACGTGCAGGACACCGTCGCTGCGTAGGTCGTCGGCAGCCACTGCGTCCAGTCGGCCGTCGGGGCAACGACGGTCTTGGCGAGGGCGAGCTGGCCGCCGGCGATGGCCACGCCGACCTTGGCCGGCTCTGTGACGAGGGACGCCCGCGCCGGGAAGGTCAGCGAGTCGGCCGTCCGGGAGCCGACGGCGACCGAGTTCCAGGCGACCGGCTCAACAGTGCTGGCGTCTGCGACCGGTGCGTAGGCGGGGGTACGTGTGTCGAACGTGACCGTGAACGGCACCCCGGGTGCGAGGCCCTTCGTGGGGTCCGTGAACCGCACCAGCACCTTGATCGCCTTCGCTGTGGCGAGATCGGCACCGGCGGTGGAGTCGTCGAACGGGATCCAGGTGGTGCCGCAGTTGCTCTGGCCCGTGGGCTTGGTGTCGTTGAGGATGTCGGCCTTGTTGCACGTCGCTCCCGGCGAGGAGGTCGTGTAGTAGTAGCTGAGGGTGTGGGCTGACGTGCCGTCGAGACCCGTGACGTGCAGGTTGCCCAGGAAGGTCGGCGCCCAGCGCGACTTGCGCGCCGCGTTCACGATGACGCCGGTGTCGCCAGGGGCAGGCAGGACGTCGATCGCACTGATCGTGTTCGCGGCGACGTTGCCGTTGTTCGACAGCGACAGCCTCCAGGTCTCCTTCCCACCGGGACGCGTGATCGGCGTGCACGGCGCGGCGTAGTAGCCCTCCGAGTCGGGATCCTGGCAGGCGGACGCATCGGTTGCGCCGACGGCGATCACCCCGAGGTCGTCATGGTTGGGTGCGTCGGTGGCTGCGCTCGGGTCGCCGGCTCCGGTGCCCTTGACGGCCTTCGAGACGGTCAGAGGGGTGGAGGCGGCCGCAACGACTGTCGTCGCGGAGGAACACTCGGAGGTGCCGGTCTCGGGCGTGGTCGCCTCTCCGTTGAGGGTGGCCTCGCACTTCTCGAAGTCGCGCCCTGAGCCGACGGAGACCGTATTGGTCACCGCTGTCCCGGCGGTCAGCCGGTCGCGGAAGCGGAGGTTGGCCGAGAACACCAGCACGTCCCCGGCAGCCAGCACGAATCCACTCGGGACGGTCACCGTGATCGCACCGGTCCCGGTGTCGAGACTCGCGTCGAAACCGGACACAGGTGTGCCGTTCACGGTGAAGGTGAACACCGGGTCCACCGAAGCCGGCACCAAGGGGGAGCTGCCTCCGACCAGATCGATCTGGTCGGAGATGGACAGGCCGGTCATGGCCCAGGCACCGGTGTTCGTGATGGTCACGCGGTAGGGGATCGTGCCGTCCAGGTCGTAGCGCGGTGCCTCTGAGTCCGTGCCCTGACCCGGGGACTTCTCGACCTTGATCTGGTTGACCCGGTGTCGCAGCATCGTCGTGCTGGACGCCTGCGAGTGGTCGGTGTAGGCGTTCCCGCTCTGGGCGCGCCAGGCCGCCAGGCCGTCGACGGACACGTCGTCGGTCGTCACGCCCTGCACCAGCTCGCCCGGGGCTGTGGCCATGCCGGGCAGGGTGCTGGGAACGGGGGTGTCCAGGGCTCCGTTGGTGCCGTAGACCAGCAGGGTGCGGCGCGTTGCGGCGAATCGGATCGTCACCTGCGGGTCTGCCGGGCGCTCCCACTGGACGGGTACGCCGCCGGCAACGCTCCGGACCTCGAACCGGACGCCACGGACCTCTGAGGCCGTGATACCGCCCGGAAGGGACGGCACCACCTGGCGGTTCGCGTCCACGTCCTGCCAGCCTGAGGCGTGCCAGCACGCGGACAGGTCCGTGCTGCCCGAGCAGACCGGGACCAGGGTGCCGCCGTCCACGCTGTAGCTGATGCCGGTGAGCACGGACACCCGCAGCTGGTTGACCGGAGCCGGCAGGGTCACCGTGGAGAGCGAGGCGAGGTCGAACGCGTTCCAGAAGGTCGCGCTCGCGTCGGTGAGGGTGAGCAGCTGGGTGCGCGCCGTGCCGGTCGGCTGGCCGGTGAGCGTGACCGTGTAGCCGGGTGCCTCGTCCTCGTAGCGGACGGACGGGCTGATCGACTTGCCTGCCGCCACGGTGTAGGTGGGTTCCGCGATGTCGATCTCACCGGAATCGGTGGCCGTCGGTGCGTCGCAGGTCTGGGACGGTTCCGCCTGGGCACAGCCGATCCCGCCAGGGCTGATCACACTCGCCTGGGCGGTGTTGATCACGTCGCTCGTGGCCACCATCGCGGAACCGTCGCTGCCGTCGTCGTTGCGCAGGGTCGGGCGAAGTTGGTAGGTGAGGACGGTGGTCGCGGTCGCGTCGGTCGGGATGAGGGCCTTGGCCGGATCACTCAGGTTGCCCTGGCTGCCGTACGCGACGCGGACGCCGACGACGCTCGCCAATTCAGCGGGGGTCATGGACTGGGCCTCGGCCGCCGTCCTGGTCTGGGTGGTCGTGCCGCTCCCGTCCAGCGTGGTCAGCGTGACCGAGACATCGTCGGCCGTGATGCCGTCGGGGAGGGTCTTCAGCTCGATCTGGTACAAGTTCAGGTACTGGTACCAGGCCAGGCCGGACGTGCTCGTGCTCGGGTCGGCGATGTCGATCTCCGGCACGCCGCTTGCGGTGTTGTTGGTGGCCTTGAGGGTCGCGCTGACGAGCGGGAACGTGTCGCCCGCGTGCTGCGGGATGCCTAGTGCCGCCTGGTCGAGGGTCTTGGTGAAGCTGACGTTCAGCGGACGGTCGTAGATGGTGATCGGCGCGGCGTCGGTGCTCTGGATCTTCCCGGAGCCGTCGGCCAGCGTGCCGGTGACCTGCGCGACGTTGTTGACCACCCCGCGTTCACCGGAGTTGTAGGTGTAGTCGTGGCTGGTCCCCAGGACGTAGGCGGAGGAGTCGCTGCGCAGGGTCCTGCGGAGCTGGAAGTCCAGTCGCACCTGGCGGTCAAAGGCGTCCCCGCCGGTCGCGACCGTGCCGGTGTCGGTTGCCGAGCCGGCCTCGAAGGTCAGCCGGGCAGCGAGGGTGTCGCGCTGCTGGGCAGCGGTCAGCTGGTAGCCGGGGAAGCCCCCGTCGCAGGCGGAAGCGCTGGGGCAGGCGGAGCCGGTGATGTCCGTCCAGCCGGTGCCGTCGAGGTACAGCTCGACCTTGGCGACCTTGTCCTTGCTGATCAGGGCATCGGTGGCCGAGGTGATGGGCCGGATCCGCACCAGGTTGAACGCGTTGTAGACCGAGCCGCTGATCGGGCTGGTGCTGGGATCGTCGACGACGGCGACGCTGGACATGCTCAGCCCGTCCGTCCCCCAGCGGACGGCGACGGTGCGCTGCTGGTCCGACAGTGCGGAGATGCCGGGGTTGGTGTCCCGGTCGCCCGTATCGGGGTCGAGCCAGTACTTCTCCACGAGATCGACCCCGCCGCTGCCGCCGCCGCCGTTGACCGGCTTCAGGGTGAGAGAGGCCGCGTCCTGTTCGGTGACCGGCGATGCGATCGCACCGGCGTTGGCCACCTCGGAAGTGGCGGTGTTGTCCACGGCGTCGACGCCGAGCGTCGCGGAGACCTCGGAGTTGCTGCGCAGGGTGGAGCGCAGGACGACATCGAGGCGTGGGACGACGGTGAAGCTCGCAGGCAGAAGCGTGCCGTCGACCTTGGGAGTGAAGACGAAACGGATCCCCTGGGCAGCCGCCCGCTGCGCGGTGGTGAGGGTGTAGGTCCACCCGTCCGCTGCTCCGGTCACCGGGGCGGTGAGCTGTTGCCAGCTTGTCCCGTCGTCGTACTCGACCGTCAGGATCGCGTTGCTGGGGACGTCGGTGGGCAGGATCCTGCGCAGGTCGAAGTGGTCCCAGAACGTCGCGTCGCCGTCGGTGAGCGTCAGGTGGTCCGAGCCCACGGTGGAGTCGGAGGCCACCTTGCCGGTCAGCTGAATCGTCGCTGCGGAGCCGGGAGAAGCCCAGATCGAGGACCGGTTGAAGGTCTTGGCGATGCTGGTGCGGACGCGTTGGGGCAGCAGCGTGAGGTCGTCCGATGCGGTGTCGGAATCCGAGCCGGTCGTCGCGGACGCGGTGGCCCCCACCGTGTTGGTGATGGTCGTGCCGGCCTCCTCCGCCACCTTGCCCGCCGTGACGGTGAAGGGCACGACCGCCGTGGCGTTGGGCGCGATGCCGTCGTGGTCGGCGGAGAACGTCACCGAGAACGCCACGACGGCGTTGTCGGCTGCGGCCCTGGTCGGCGCGGGCAGGGTGTGCTGCTGGGTGGTCGTCCGGTCCTCGGTGCTGCCGTCGGCGTAGGTGTACGTGATCGCGGCGGAGGTGGCACCCTCGGGCCAGGTGAGCTGGGCGTCCGCGTTGGAGTCGGTGACGAACGCGCCGAACGTGAGACCCTGGTCCGCGAGGGTGGGCTTACCCGCAGCGGGCTCGGTGATGGTGATCGATGAGGTCGGCATCACCCCGGTGGCGGCCTGCAGCGTCACGCTGGTCTGCTTGCCCGCGACCAGCGAGGTGTCGGCGAACGCCTTGGTGACGTCCACGTGCACCGACTGCATCTTGAAGGTGACGCCGGCCTGGGCCGTGTCGGTCGCCGAGTCGCCGGCCCGCGTGACGGTGGCTGCGACCTTGTTCACCACGACGAGCGAGTCGCCCTCGGCGAGCGAGGCGAAGGCACCGTCGCGGCTGGTGGTGGTCAGCACGATCTGGGCCGGATCGCCGGCCGGAAGGGTGCCCCCGTCCTTGGAGAACGCGAACCGGACGCCCAACACATCGGCCAGGCTCGCGCCCGACCCGGTGACAGCGGAGAGCAGGTCGGACGGATCGGACGGGATCGCCGCCGCGCTGCCGCTGTGCCACGTGGAGCCGTCGTACCAGGAGAACGCGACCCGGTCAGCCCCGGTCGGAGCGGTCAGGGTCGAGATGCCGGTCAGGGCGAGCTTGTCGAATGCGTTGGCGCCGGAGACGTCGGACGGGTCGGCGATCACAACGGACTCAACGCTCACGTTGGAGGTGTTGCCCCCGCCGACCGTGAAGGTGACGTCACGTCCGGCGATAGCCGGCTGCGTCGTGGTCGGCTTGGCGGTCTTGGTGGCGTGCGCGGACAGGACCGGAGGGATGTCGAGCGCGACCGATGCGGAGTCCGAGACGGTGGCGGCGTTGTCGGCCGTCGCGGTGAAGGTCATCTTGGCGGCATCGCCGTTGTCGTCGGCAGAGGCTGATTTCGGCAGTTCGACCTTGACCGTGATCATCACGACGGTGCCTGCGTCGAGCCCGCCGTCACGGAAGGTGACCGTGAGGTCCTGGCCGTTGGTGTCCACGTCCGCGATGGCGGGGTTCACGGTCACGGCCGCGTCCGCAGCGAAGACCAGCGGGGCAGGCAGGGAGGCGGTGACGGCGGCGTCGGTGCACTTCGCCGCACTGCACTGGAGATTCACCGTGTAGGAGAACGACTGCCCGGGGGCGACGGTGGGGATCTCGCCCTGGTGGCCGGTGACGTAGGCCTCGATGCCCAGCTCGGCGTCGTTGTCGGCCGCGAGTGCGCCCTGGGCGGTGAGCGGAAGGGTGAGCGCGGCGAGCACGAAACTCAGCAGCAGGCTGACGAGACCTCGGACGCTGGGGCGGGACAAGGGGAGTTCGCGCATGAGGGTGACGGAGCCTCTGACTCTGGCAACACGAGGGCGGGCAGATCGTAGTCGCCAGAGACGGTGCCGGGTCAGTGGCTGGAATGCGATCCGGGTCGCGTGGAGGGATCGCGAGCCGGATCCAGCTTTCCAGACATCGACGCCCGGGTGCATGTCCCCGCGCGGGGACATTCTTCCGTATCGATGAAGGCGGGGGGCCGCACCAGGAACAGCCGGTCGGCCCCCTCCAGTGTCTGCTCCAGTTGCCCGGCCGACCAGCCGAAGTCGAAGCGGCGCGGCGTGACCGACCCCGGCCAGTCCTGGCCGGCGGGTCGCGGACTGCAGCGATCACCGACTCGCCAAGTCGCGCCAGCTCCCGCACTACGGCCGAGCCGACGACGCCGGTCGCGCCGGTGACCAAGGTGGCCGGCATCAGTGCCGCACGGTTCTTGCCAGCAGGCCGGAAAGGGTGGGTGACACTCTGGTTCGGCGCCTGGCCGCCGTCGCGGACGGTGCACTGGCGAGGCGTACCGGAGTAGTCAGCTCTGCTCGGTGTCTGCCCCACATCTGCCCCACAAAGCTCGTCTGGTGGCGCGAGAATTGTGTGTAATGCCTAGTGAAAGGCGTGTCGGTGTGCGGCCAAGTGGAGGTTCAACTCCACTCTCGCGCACCGTAAGGTGCCCCTGACGAGGGAATCTACTCTCGAAGCAATGGCGTAAGCGGGGTGCAACACCTCTCGCGTGTTTCTGCTGGTTATCTCCTAATCGCTGTGGCTACGGGTTTCACCGTGCGCGATGGCTCGCCGCGGGCGGGCAAGGCCCATTCGGGGCCACTCGTGCCCCAGTCTGGCCCCACGAAAACTTTGCGCTCAAACCGCTTCTGGCGAGGCCCGATGGCCACGAGTCGACATCGGGACTCGGCGCGGATGTCTCATTTGCCCCACGCGCCCGCTTAAGAACGGTACGGGCGAGCGGGGCCGGCGCCCGATCTGGGTCGCGTCGGGTGCCTGAGGTTCTGGTCTGTTAACGGCTTGATCGGAGGACCTTCCCGCCGGGGAGACAGTCGTTGCTGTGTGCGCGCCACCTGGCGAAGAGTTGGGGGTCCGATGGGTGGGTGTGCCGGATTCGGCGGTGTAGATGGTCATGGCGATGCCGGGTTCGCAGGACGCACGCTTATCGTCGTCCCGACGCATTGGAGTCGTTCCTCGCCCTCCTCGGGCTCGGACCCATCGCATGCCCGTCCATCGAGCAGTCCGGATGAGTTCATGCCGGCCGGTAGAGGTCGGCATGAAATCGGTAGGCGTCTCCGCGATACCGGTTGACGCCCAACAGGATCGGGTCACCGACAACCGTGTAGGCGACCTCCGTGCCCACCAGGATCGGAGCCCCGGCGGGACAGTTGAGCAGGCCGGCCAGTTCGGGGTCGGCAGCGTCGGCGTGCACCGAGTAGGCGGAGCGGTGCAGTCGGATGCCGCACAGGGTCTCCAGTCGCTCATAGAGCGACTGGTCGGTCATGTCGGCCTCTGCGAGGGCCTCGGCGCCCTCGAAGGTGACGACGTTGAGGTCGACACAGATCGGGTGGCCGTCCATGCCGCGCAACCGGCGCAGTTCGACGACCGGAGCTCCCGGTGCGATGTGGAGCTGGGTTGCCTCCTCCAGCGTCGCCGAACGAACGTGCTGGGCCAGAACCCGCGAGGTCGGACGGAGCCCGCGTGAGCGGGCCATCTCGCTGAAGGATTGCAGGACGCTCGGTGCCTCGCCGACCACTTCGCCGGTGACGAACCAGCCGCGCTGGGCCGAGCGCTGCAGCCGGCCCTCGTCCTCGAGTCGGGCCAGGGCTCTGCGCAGCGTCACCCGGCTGACCCCGAGTCGGTCGGCGAGGTTGCGCTCGCCGGGCAGGCGGGAACCGGGGGAGAACTCGCCCCGCTCCAGGGCGCTGCGCAATTGCCGGTGGGCGTCGTCCGTCACTGCGTTCACAGGATGAACATACCAGTTTCTATATTGGTATGAAAGTTGTGGACCACATTGACCAAACTGGATCAGCTGGTATGTTTCTTGCCGTGAGCGACCACCGTCGTGGGGTCGAGTGCAAAGGAGCATTGGAGTGCGTAAACACCGTCTGGTCAGCCGAACCATCGCAACAGCAACCGTCCTCACTGCGCTGTTCGCAGCCGCCGGCTGCGCGCCAGGACCGAGCGGGACGGAGTCGGCCTCCGCGCCGACCTCGGTCTCCACCGACGTCGCCAACGCCGGCCAGGTCACCTTGAAGTTGTCGGACTTCTGGGGCGGCAGCGAGGGCGAGTGGATCAAGTCCATGATCACGGCGTTCGAGAAGCAGTACCCGAACGTCACCATCGAGCGGACCCAGGAGGACTGGGGACAGCTGACCTCCACCTTGAACCTCCAGCTGTCGGATGCCGACGGCCCCGACCTGGCCACGGCGAACAACGGCTGGCAGTCGCTCGGTACGCTCGCCAAGGGCAACCTGGTGCTCAACCTCGACGAGTACTCGAAGGCCTACGGCTGGGACTCCGTGATCCCCAGCACGATCGCCCGGCAGAACGAGTTCACCACCGACTTCAAGACGATCGGCTCCGGTTCGCTGTTCGCCACTCCGGTCGCCCGAGTCTCGTTGATCGGCATCTACTACAACGTCGACAAGCTCACTCAGCTCGGCATTGCCCCGCCGACCACCCTTGCGGAGTTCGAGGCGGCAGCCCAGAAGGCGAAGGACGCCGGCGAGATCCCGATTGCCTACGGAAGCCAGGATGCGCCGACGGCCGTTCTGCTGGGTCTCCAGGCGCTGTACGCCAGCGCGGACACGATCAACAACTTCACCTACGGCGACAGTTCGGTCACCGCCGCTCAGGCCGGGTTGAACGAGGCGGCGCAGACTGTCAAGAAGTGGAACGACGCCGGTTGGTTCACCCCCCATCACGAGGGCATCAACTATCAGGATGCGGTGGCCAACTTCCTGGACGGCAAGGGCGTGTTCCGGTTCGAGTACACCGGTTCACTCGGACTCACCGACAAGCAGCAGGGCACCTTCAAGTACATCCAGTTGCCCCAGGCCAGCGGCACGGGAACCGTTGGCGTAGGAGCAGCCCCCGCAGCAATGGTGATCGCGAGCAAGTGCAAGCATCCCGATGTGGCCGCTGCCTTCCTCAACTTCCTGATGTCCAAGGACGCGGCCCAGGCCTCCGCCGACAACGGTCTGATCCCGCTGTTGCATGAGGACGTGACCATCGCCGACTCGATGGCCACCCTCAAGACCGAGGCGGCCGGCGCCGCGCAGATCTCGGCGTCCAACGGTTTCGTGCCCTACTTCGACTGGACGAGCCCCACCATGCTGGACACGCTCAACCAGCAGATGCAGATGCTCTACGCGGGCAAGACCACCCCGGACGAGCTGGTCGCCGCGGTGGACAAGGATCGCACGACCTTCCTCGAGCAGTCGAAGTAGTCGGTCGGCCAGCATGAGTCACCTGATCGCTCGCGCCACCCTCCCCGGGGGTGGCGCGAGCCAGGCCCGGCGGCGCGCCAACCACAATCCGAGGCGCCGCAACCGCCGCATCGGCCTGGCGTTCGTCGCCGTCCCGCTGGTGTTCTACGCCGGTGTGGTCCTGGTGCCGCTGGCTCAGTCCTTCCAGTACTCCTTCTACAACTGGGACGGCGTGTCCCGCGCCACCTGGGTCGGGCTGGCCAACTACATCGAGTTCTTCACCGATCCGGTGCTGCAATCCACCCTCGGCCACGTGCTCGTGCTGATCCTCTTCTTCTCCCTGCTGCCGATCGTGCTCGGCCTGCTGTCCACGGCCCTGATCACCCGACGCCGCCTGGCCGGGATGGCCGGCTACCGGTTCGTGTACTTCCTTCCCCAGGTGCTGACCAGCGTGGTCGTCGCCCTGGTGTTCAAGCGGATCTACTCTCCCGACGGCGCGCTCAACACGCTGCTGCGCTCGGTCGGCCTGGACGCGCTCACCCGAAGCTGGCTCGGCGACTTCACCTGGGCGCTACCGGCGCTGGGCCTGATCGGCACCTGGGGCACCTTCGGGTTCTGCATGGTGCTGTTCATCTCGGGAGTCTCCTCGATCCCGACGGAGCTGTACGAGGCAGCCAAGGTGGACGGCGCAGGCCCGGTGCGGGAGTTCTTCGCCGTCACCCTGCCCGGCCTGCGACCGCAGATCGCAGTTGCGCTCACCTTGACCATCACCGGTGCGTTGCGCACCTTCGACCTGGTCTGGGTGACCACCGGAGGCGGCCCGGGGACGGCGACGCTCACCCCTGCGGTCGCGCTGTACCGGGCAGCCTTCGTGAATCCGCAGGTCGGCAAGGCCGCAGCCATCGGCATCGTGATGGCCCTGCTCTGCCTGGTGATCGCGCTGGTCATCGGCCGCGTCTCGGAGCGTGACTGACATGGCCAGACGGGTCGAGACGACCATCACCTACGCGATCCTCAGCATCCTCGCGGTCGCCGTCCTTTTCCCCGTGGCCACCTTCGTCGGCGCGGCGCTGAGCCCTGATCGTGCCGGTCGGCCGGTGGCGGGCGTCCTCGAATGGTCCAACTTCGTCACCGCATGGCAGGAGGCGGACTTCGCCCGCGCCATGACCGTCTCGGCGACCATCGCGGTCACCGCGGTGCTCGGCCAGCTCGTCCTCGCCGTGCTGGGTGGGTTCGGCTTCGGCGTGCTCGGCGTCTGGGGCCACCGCATCCTCTTCCCGCTTGTCGTGCTCGGCATGATGATCTCCACCGAGGCCATCATCGTCCCGCTGTACTACCAGTTCCGCTCGCTGGGGCTCACCAACAGCATCCCCGGCATCATCCTCATCCACCTCGGGATGGGCGTGCCCTTCGGCATCTTCTGGATGCGCGCCGCGTTCCGCAGCCTGCCGGCATCGCTGTTCGAGTCCGCCGAACTGGACGGAGCCGGTGCCCTTCGAATGCTGTGGAGCATCGCCCTCCCGCTGGTCCGTCCCGCGATCACCACCTTGATGCTGCTCAGCTTCATGTGGACCTGGAACGACTACTTCCTCTCCCTGGTGTTCCTGCACGGCGACAACCAGACCGCGACGGTCGCCCTCGGCGTGTTCCAGGGGCGGCATCTGACGCTGTTCAACCTGATGGCGGCCGGCGGGCTGATCGTGGCCGCGCCCGTGCTGATCCTCTATGTGATCTTCCAGCGCAAGTTCATCTCCGGCATGCTCGCCGGCGCGCTGAAGGAATGAGCCCGACCCCTTGCGGCTCCACCAACCCATTCACCACAGTCAAGACAAGGCGAGAATCATGACCCACGCCCCCATCGTCGCTGCGACCACCGAGGAGGTCGCCGCCCGTGCCGCCCGGATCGTCGCGGACGGCCTGATCCGCGCGACCGCAGAACAGCGCCCCTTCCTGCTCGGCTGCCCGACCGGACGGACCCCGGCACCGGTGTTCCCGGCGCTGGCCGCGCTGGCCGACGAGCAGCTACCGATCGGAAACCTGGTCGTGCTGCTCATGGACGAATACGTGGTACCGGCAGGCGACGGCTTCGAGATGGTCGATCCCGACCGCCTGTACAGCTGCGTCGGCTACGCCGAGCGCCAGATCCTCTCCCCGCTGGAGGCTGCATTCGGCGCACGTCCCCAGCTGTGGCACGCCGACCCGCACGACCCGTCCGGCTACGATCGACGGATTGCCGAGGCCGGTGGGATCGACGTGTTCCTGCTGGCCTCCGGTGCCAGCGACGGCCACGTCGCGTTCAACCCGCCGGGCTCCGCGCGCGACTCGGTGACCCGGGTGATCGAACTGCAGGAGAGCACCAGAATCGACAACATGTCGACCTTCCCCGTGTTCGCCGACCTGGCCGAAGTCCCACGCCACGGCCTCTCGGTCGGGATCAGCACGATCGCCGACCACACCGCGCAAGCCGTGATGATGCTCACCGGGTCGGACAAGCGCACCGCCTTCGCCCGGATCGCCGCGGCCACCGGCTACGAACCCGACTGGCCGGCCACGATCGTCGCCGAGTGCCGCGACCACATCATCCTCGCCGACGCGGCAGCGGCCGGCGCCTGACCTCACCCACACACCGACAGCAGGAACGAGAGAGAATTCACAATGGCATCCATCAAGCTGGTCTACATCGGCGGCGGCTCCTCCCGGGGGGCCGGAACCATGGCGTCCTTCCTGGAGCGCGGCGAGCACTTCCGCGGCTCGGAGGTGGTGCTGGTCGACCTGGA
>Ga0334882_1001999_pt1 | contig 22339 bp, 17 predicted proteins | sample GraSluR1_MG_5_FD_207226 | JGI IMG/M metagenome (GOLD analysis project Ga0334882, IMG submission 207226) | Sludge microbial communities from methane-producing bioreactor in Wageningen University, Netherlands - Granular Sludge_15_04-R1 | ecosystem: Engineered > Bioreactor > Anaerobic >...
CACCATGTCTGGTCGCTGGTCACGGTCCAGTCTATGTCAGCAACAACATCAAAGCTTGTCGTCCCTGAAGCAGAGCTAACATCCTGATTAAGGGGTGTAACAGTCATATGGCATTTGATCCCTTTGGAAAGCGATTCCTGTGAAAACAAAAACATGGTATTGGCAGGGAATAAAAATGCAATGATCAGAAATTTACCCAGATTAGCTTTCATATTTTTGAAATTTAATTCATAATACAGCAATACGCAAAGACTTTGATCCTTTAAAATAATTGCTTATTGCCGGTTTAATGATATTACATAATTTCTTCACTATATTAAAATCACTACTAAATTAAGATGCTATTTTCTAAATACCTAAATATCCGTCAAATAGTTAAACCTGTTTGTCAAAGTATATACTCAAAACCAGGTATTTATCAAATAATCAAACATTTTAGTCAAAATAATGGTTCCTGATAAAGCCCGGAGGGTTATTTTTTACGGCGGAACCGAAGAGTGAGATAATGATCCTTCGGTGTTCTATTTAATGCCAAAAATCAGCGGGAATCCAAAGACTGTAAAAAGTATCCAGATTAAATATACAGGCAAGTATTTAGCGATGGTTAACTCCACATCCCTGATCATTGCCTTTTTAAAATTTACTTTGTACAAGTCGATGATTATCAAAGACAAGTTAACCAGAATCAGGATATTTGAACCAAGTACAGCTAACCTGTTTGGCGTTATGCCGAATGCTCCCAGACGGTAAAAAATTGCAGATAAGGCAATTAAGTCGATAATTACTGTTACAATTGAAAGGATGAACAAGATCAATTCATTGAATTTCTGTTTTCTGATTACTGAAGTCTCCGAAACTGAAAAGACAATAACCGCCATAACCCCTGTCAGCATAACATTGAACATCAGCAGAAAGTCTCGATCGCTGTACGGATCCTTTCCTGATATTGCCAGAGCTATCAGATATACTACTGCCGTAAGCAGTACCAGCGGGCTGAATATACCGGCAATCACAGGGGCAATTTTATTTGTTAAAGCCGGATAATTTCTGATAATAAATGTAGCAACTATTGGTACTGAAACTGCCCCTACAATAACAACATTTTCCATGTAGAAGTTCTCTATGTCAATGCCGATAACATCAAATAAACCGATGGTTATTCCGGTAAGGATAGCCCCGGTAATTACCATTATGGCCATAAGGATTGCCAGGTCGCCATTGAATCTTATATACTCAATACGTTTTAACTTATCCTTATAATTAAAATTAATATATACAAAGCCAAAAATGCTCCATAAAAGAAGAGGCAAATGAAGATAAACGAGAGTAATTGAGTCACTGTCGGTTACTGAAGGTAAGAGGTTAACATATACTGCAAGTATTATGAATGTGATCAGGATAAGTGCAACTCTTTTTAAATCAAATACTCTTTCAGCCCAGACAACATAGAAAGTCAGCCCAAGGAAAACAATAAGCGCCGCATTCTTCTCATAAAACATAAAATCATTCAGGCTGACATTGAAAACATCCGGTATTTTAACAAGAAATCCGGCCAAAAGACATGCCGCTAATAATATGATAATATCCAGGTGGTTAGACTTACCAATCTTATCGGGCTTTCTCTCATAATCAAGTCTGATCTTCCAGTATTCTGATAATGCTGATTTTTCTGTTTCTGAATAAACTTCCTTAAAAGCTGATTCAAAAGCGTCAGGATCATCACGGTACAAAAGCTCAAGCTTTTCAGGATCGTTGATGTGTTCTCTGATTTTTGATTTCATAGTTAAAAGTGCCTTGAATTACAAAGTATAAAAATAGAAAATTTATTGTCCCTTTATCAGGTCTTCAAGAGCTTTCAGATGTTGTCTGAATTCGATTATCCCGGATTCAGTGGCTGAGTAGGTTGTGTTCAGTTTTCGGCCTATGGATCGTTTCATCACCCCTTAATAAACATTTTACCTCCAGAGTCAGACGCTGCATTGTGAAATATAACAGTAAGTGAATCCATACAATTGTTTTCCTTATTTACAAAAACGAATTTTGATTATATATTTCTCCCTACCTTCCTTACTTTTTTCAAACATTTATTTTAGTTTCGCCATATATCAAATTTATATGAATGTTCTCGTACTGTACAATCTTGATCCCGGATGGAACGTTTTGGAAATCAATGATGTAAGAAATTCAGGGAGAGTAGTTTTTGAATCACTGAGAGATGAAGGAATTGAAACATTCCTTGAAGAGCTTATCGATCCGGATCTTGGAAGAATACTGGACAGATACAGTCCGGACGATACCATAATTTTTAACCTCTGTGAGGCCCTGTCCGGCATCGCTCACAGTGAAAGCAGGGTTCCGGAGATAATTGAAAACAGAGGGTTCACTTACACCGGTAACGTGCCGGATGTTATAGAAATGAGTTATGACAAACAAAAGGCGAAGGGAGTTATAGCTTCGCTGGGCATCAGGGTTCCATTCGGAGCCGTGCTTGCTCCCGAGGAGGCTTCAGACTGGACCCTGTTTCCTGCTATTGTAAAACCCTCGCGTGAACATTGCAGTCTCACCATCACTGAAAAATCTGTGGTTTACGATACTCTTTCACTTAAGCACCAGATTATACTGGTGAACAATGAATTAAGGCAGCCGGCTCTGGTAGAGGATTTTATTGACGGACGCGAATTTCATGTGTCGGTGTGGAATAATGAATCTCCTGAAATATTGCCTCCGGCAGAAATGGATTTTTCAGCCTTCTCTGAAGCACGGGATAGACTCTGTACTTACGACTCGAAGTTCATCCCCGGATCGGAACATTACGATAAGATCGAAACGCTGATACCTGCCCCCCTTGACGAAGAACTTCTTAAAAAGCTGGAAGAGAAAGTACAGACAATATGGTGGGGATTCGGGTGTCTCGACTATGCACGGTTTGATTTCAGACTGCGGGATAATAAATTCTATCTCCTTGATATAAATCCCAATAACGATATCAGCATCGATACCAGCTTCGCCCTTGCGGCCGAAGCGGCCGGTTATTCATACAGCCAGATGGTAAAACGGATCGTAACAATGGCAGCCGAAAGACACCCGGTATTTGGAGAAAAACTTTCTGTGCTTCGCAAGGAGGCCAGCTGAGATCAGATCTTTGTGATCCTTACGGCCGACAGTTTGAATGGCGCGATCCGGCTGTAGGGGTCCAGTTCGTCCCGCGTAAGACGGTTAACCTGAGACTCAGTGAAGTGCCACGGCATGAACACCTCTCCCTCGAGTACTTCTCCTGTAATACGCACTTTCGTTTTCAGTTCACCACGGCGCGACTCTATCATCACCCTGTTACCGTCAGCTAAACCGTATTTTTCGGCATCGCCGGGGTGAATCATTACAAACGACTCATTAATGAAGTCTCTCAGCACCTTTGTCCTCCTCGACATGGTTGACGTGTGATAATGGTAGAGCAGCCTGCCGCTGTTGAGCATCAGGGGGTAATCATCGTCAGTTTGCTCACTTTGCGGAACATATTCCACCGGGAAGAGTTTGCCCCGGCCTGTGGGTGTATTGAATCTGTCGAGATAAAGGGTTGGTGTGCCGGGATGATCCCTGTCGGGACAGGGCCATTGTATACTTCCCTGCTCAAGCCTGTCATATGATATCCCCGCCATTATCGGGGTTACGCTTGCCAGTTCATCAAATATTTCGCTCTCATTCCGGTAGTCAGGCATTGGCCGGCCCATCCTGCCGGCAAGCTCATATATTATCCTCCAGTCCGCCATTGCTTCACCCGGGCATTCAACGGCCTTCCGCCCCCTCAGCACCCGCCTGTCGCTGTTCACAAAAGTGCCATCTTTCTCGGCCCATGATGAGGCAGGCAGTATAACATCGGCAAATATGGTCGTTTCTGTATGGAAAATATCCTGAACGACTACGAACTCCATCCTCATAAGAGCCTCCTCCGTATGATTCAGATTGGGGTCGCTTATCATGGGGTTTTCTCCCATAATGTATAATCCTTTTATCCTGCCGTCATACGCAGCCTGCATGATCTCAACCGTAGTCAGTCCGGGTTCAGGCGACAGGGATTCATAAGGAACACCCCAGACTTCTGCAACCCGGCGCCGGTTATCATCACTCTTAACAGGTATGTAACCCGGGAAATTTAAAGGTGAGCAACCGACATCTGTTGCTCCCTGGACGTTGTTCTGACCCCTGGGCGGATTGATACCGCACCTTTCCCGGCCCACCTGACCCGTAATGAGCATCATATTGATGAGACAGAACACATTGTGTGTTCCGGTAACCTGCTGGCTCATACCCATACCTGTTGCGATCATAGCTGTGGGGGAAGTTGCATATAGCATGGCAGCGAGAGTCAGGCTGGCGGCTGGTACTCCGGTAATCTCCGACACATATCCGGGAGTATACCCGGAGGTCAGCTCCTCAAGCTCCTTAAAGGCCTCCTTGCCTCCTTCCACCCGTTCCTCGATGAATTTCCTGTCAATCCAGCCATTCTTAATTATTATGTGAACAAGCCCGTTAAGCAAAGCCACGTCAGTGCCAAGCCTGGGCTGGAGCCAGACAGTGGCATAGCGCACCATGGGAGTCCATTTGGGATCAGCGACAATTATTCTCTGCCCTTTTAATGCTCCACGTTTTACATAGGTAGCCGTTATGGGATGGGTGTCTATAATATTGTTCCCGATAACAAACAGGCAATCTGTTGTCTCAAAGTCCTCGATGGGATTACTGCCGGCGCCGTCGCCGATAGCTTTCAGCATGGCGGTAACGGTCGATGCATGACACAGGCGTGTACAGTAATCGATGTTATTGGTTCCGAAGGCTGTCCGGATGAATTTCTGGAACAGGTAATTGTCTTCATTGGTGCATTTCGCCGATGCATATCCTGCCAGCGCATCAGAGCCGTGCCTTGTCCTGATCTCCTTAAATCGTTCCGCAACCAGGTCAAGAGCCTCATCCCACGTTGCCTCCTCAAAACGGCCATTGCGTTTTATCAGTGGCCTGATGAGCCTGTCGGGACTGTGCACGAATTCATATCCGAACCGCCCCTTGACGCACAGACGGCCATCGTTGGGAGAGACACCCTCAACACCGTTGCTTCTCACAATCCGGCCGTCCTGCACCAGAAGCTCTATCTGGCAGCCGACACCACAATAGGGACAGGTTGTGATTACCCTTTTTTCGATCTTCTCAAGATTGATAATATCGCGGTTGGGTTTTTCAACGATCGCTCCGGTAGGGCAAAGCTGTATACACTCACCGCATCCATCGCACTCACTCCCGCCCCATATTCCGTTTCCGGCAATGATAAAAGAATAGAGACCTCTTTCGGTAAAGGAGAGTACGTTTTTCCCCTGTACCTCATCACATGCTTTTATGCACCGAAAGCATTTAATACACTTTGAAGGGTCGTAGGTCAGTACCGGAGAAGAGTCATCCTTTTCAAATTCGAGTTTTTCCCATACCGGTTTAAAATACCTGTTTTCCGGCTTATCGAGTCCATACCTGTGAACCAGCTCCCTCAACTCATCAGGACAGGTGCCGTCCCATGCATCGTTATGCTCATACAGAAGGTAGTTAAGGAGAAGCTTTCTGGTATCCTCAAGCTCCCGGTCAAAGGCTGTAACTTTCATCCCTTCGGTCACTTTCACAGTACAGGAAGTTGTCATACCCCTCATACCTTCAATTTTTACAAGGCAGAGCCTGCATGCCCCTGTGGGTGTAAGCTTGCGGTGATAACATAATCCGGGAATATCTATCCCGTTCATGCGGGCAACTTCCAGAAGATTTGAACCCTCAGGTGCCTCTATCTCTCTGCCGTCAATTGTGAAAACAACCATCTCTTTCGCCTGTGAAATATAATCACTCTGTCGCTATCGTCTCAGTAAAATGTCTTTGAAGTGTTTCCAGCGGGAGTATTGGTGACTGCCCAAGGGGGCAAAGTGAGCTTTTCGCCATCTGCCGGGCATGGTCGACCATCCCTTCGAGAAAAGATAATCGTTCTTCATGACCGGCTCCCGGGATCTCCAGTGACTGCTCATGAATTATTGTTGTGCCGATACGGCATGGCACACATTTACCGCAGCTTTCATGCCTGAAAAATCTTAAAATACTCTGCATCAGCAGTATAAGCTTTCTTTCGCTGCCAGCAACAATCACTGCCCCTGAGCCGAGTGTGGCGCACTGCTCTTTTAAACGTTCATAGCACAATGAAAGATCTCTGCAGGAGTATGGTACGAATGTCCCTGCTGCGCCACCCAGAAGAACAGCTTTCCATGGTTTTCCGTCACGCGTTCCGCCAGCAAGATCATTGATAAGATCGTCCAGTATTACTCCTGCGTCTGCCTCATAACAACCAGGTCTGTTTACATCTCCGCATACCGAGAATATTTTCGTGCCAGGGGTTCTCTCAGTCCCTGACAATCTGAACCATGAGCTCCCGTGTTCGATGATGCCCGGCAGGTTGGCCAGGGTCTCAACATTGTTGACAAGAGTTGGAATATCCCATAAACCCTTCTCGGCCGGGAAGGGTGGTTTGATCCTGGGATAACCTCTTTTACCCTCGAGAGACTCCAGAAGAGTAAGCTCCTCGCCGCACAGGTATGAGCCTGCACCTGGTCTGATCTCCGTGTTAAAAGAAAATCCGCTGCCAAGTATGTCGTTACCCAAGTATCCCCTTTCGTGTGCCTGATCGATGGCATGCTGAAGTCTGCTGATGGAATCGTAGTACTCGCCTCTGATGTATATGTACCCCATATCAGCGCCTATACCATACGCCGCAATGATCATCCCCTCAATAAGCAGGTGGGGATTACTCTCCATTATGGCCCTGTCCTTGAAAGTTCCGGGCTCTCCTTCGTCGGCATTGCATACAACATATCTTATTGTTCCATCGTCCTTGCCTGCAGCTGCCTGTTTTTTGGTTCCGGTAGGAAATCCTGCTCCGCCCCGGCCCCTCAAACCCGAGGCAACCACCTCTTCAACAATCCTCCCGGGTGTTCCGGCCAGTGCCATCGCCAATGCCCTGTAACCTCCCGCATCAATATAATCGTCTATGCTCCACGGGTCAATAACACCGGAGTACCTTAGCAATATGCGTTTCTCCCTGATCATTTCTGCCCGTTTTGTTCTTTTCTCAACTCATCTAACAAAGATTCCAGCGATTTACGGGTGAGATTACCGTACACCTTCCGGTTAACCATCATCGCCGGTGCAACATCACAAATGCCGAGACATTCAACCTCCTCAACAGTAAACAGCCCGTCGGGTGTCGTTTCTCCTGCCTTAATACCAAGCATGCTGTCAAGTTCTTCAATTATTCCCGACGATCCCATCATACTGCACACTGGTGAGTTACAAACCCTGATAATGTACCTTCCCCTTGGTTCCAGGCTGAACATGGAATAGTATCCTGCAACGCCATATACCCATGAAAGATTTACCCTCAGGTGACCGGCGACTGCTTTAAGTGATTCTTCTGTCAGATAATTCTGCGGATGACTATCCTGAATTGCGTGAAGAATGGCTAACAGATTGGTCCTGTCAGGACTGAATCTTGTAAAGATTTCCTGTTGATCCATCAGAATCTGTTTTAAACGGAAAAGATACAGAAATTTTTCATAAGCCTTTAGTATTGAAGTATGATATATATCCGAATGAATTAAGAACTCCGGTTTAGAATGGGTAACTTTGACTTTGAATGATTAAACCAGCTGCAACAGGCAGTTAATGATACCTATGGAACCAGTAAGATTCGCTAATGTAACGGCTATTGTACTCGCAGGGGGCAGAAGTACCAGGATGGGCGTGCCTGATAAGAGCATTCTGCCTGTCAGAGGTGTACCCATGATCCGGCATGTAGTTTCCCAGCTTGAATCGCACTTCGGAGAAATATTAATAGGTGGCGGTGATCCGGACAAGTACAGTTTCACTGGTCACAGGGTTATACCCGACGCCGTTGAAGGTATGGGACCCCTGATGGGTATCTGGTCATCTCTTGCCAGTTCGGGTAACGATCTCAATTTCATTACGGCCTGCGATATTCCGGAAATCAATATCGGTTTCGTAAGTAATATGCTGGAGCTTGCGGAAGGAGCCGACATCGTAGTACCCGTGAATAGAGTTGATGAGTATGAACCCCTTCATGCAATATACCGGAAATCGGTCATTCCTGTAGCAGACATGCTTCTGAAGGAAAAGAGGCTGAAGATATCAGGTCTGTTTGGTTTGGTGAAAACGATATCTATCCCGTTTGATGGCCGGGGATGGTACTATAATCTCAATACCAGGGATGAGTACGACAGTTACACCGGTTTTAAAATATGATTCACTGCGTTGACAACAGAACCGAAGGAAACAACTCTTTTTATTTCAGGATCATTTACCGCTGTAAAGGCTTGTTATTTAAATTGCTGTATCTTTGGGCATTTAAATTTCAGCTTCAGAACTGTGTTCAAGGTATTTTACTCTCATGAAATTCAGCAAGTTAATTGAGAAATATTTCTGGTTGATCCTTATCGCCGGAATTGTTATCGGGGTATGGAGACCTGTTCCGTTCAGTGTCCCGCCTTTGCTGCCAAAACTGATACTGGGAATGATGTTATTCCTTGTTTTCCTGAAGATAGACGCACTTGAGATACTTGAGAACATCAGGAATTACAAACTAATGATCTATGTTACGGTTATCTACATGTTAGTAATTCCTCTTTTTTTCTTTTACCTGATAAAGACCTTCGACCACGATCTGGCAATCGGAATACTGCTTCTTACATCGATGCCTGCCGGCGTTTCAACACCTGCGCTTGCCGACATTGTAAAGGGGAATATTTCTCTCTCGATGAGCCTTGCAATAGCGAGTCAGATGGTTGCTCCCATTACTGTGCCTCTTCTTTTCTGGCTGGTGGTCAGCAGCTCTCTCTCAATTAACAAGCTATTGTTGCTCAAAGATATAGCCATCCTGGTTTTCCTTCCCATGATCCTTTCCCGGCTCTTCAGGATCTATTTTCCGGCTTTAATTAATAAAACTCAGCATCTTTTTACTTCGGCCAATGTATTCCTGCTTTTTCTATTTGTTTATATAACCATATCCACCCAGAGCAACGTCATACTCGCTAATCCTGCCGGACTTATCTGGAAAGTGGCAATTTTATATCTGGTTTTCATATTACTTCATGTTATCGGTTATCTGATCAGTTTCAAGGAGAAGAAGAAGGACCGGATTTCAATTGCCCTCGGTGCAGCTTATATGAATAACGGCATGGCCATTGTCCTGGCAGTTTCCTATTTCAAGCCCGAAATTCTTGTCCTGATGATTCTCTCGGAAATTCCATGGAACACACTCCTTGCCCCGTTTAAGAAAGTAGCCTCACATCTCTGAACATTGATGCCGCAAAGAGCTCACTCAACAAAGATATGGTGCAATGCATGACCCTGCAAAATGTAAAAGTTAATTACCAGCTTGTAGATTAAATCAGCTGGCTGTTCTCATTTCTTTCAGTCGTCAATAACTGTTACATGCAAATGACCTATAGCCGGAAATCCAGACTCATTAATTCTTTCAACTCTTACAATATAATGCCCCGGTTTTTGAAATGAGTGGATGGCCGAAGCATACTGACCGTCATTCTGAGTCTGACGCTGAACAACTCCGGAGTTGACTGTTACCTTTTCTGTTCCGTCGCCAAAGTCCCATACTTCATCACCTGTATCACTGCCAAATGTCCTGACAAGGAAGGTTACAGGGTCCCCGGGTTTAATGTTCAAAGTAGGGTAATAAACCGGATGAATTGTGGGTATTCTTTTTTCCGGATGACCCTTTTCGTACACCTGAACGTATGTAAAGTCATAATCAACATTACCCTTCGAGTCGGTTACTTTCAGTATTTCACTGTATTCTCCGGCTGTTGAATAGCTTTTTTTATGCACCGCCCCGTCTGCTGTCGTACCATCGGTGAATGTCCACTGATAAGAAACAATATCTCCTGCCAGGCTAAATGACTTTGAGCCGTCAAGTGTTATCTCATCACCCGTCCATGCGAGTAAACGGGGTCTTGCAATTGCCAGCAGAGCCGGCTTATACTTTCTGACATAAGCTTCCCATAAATAGGGAATCGCGTCCTCCACTTCCCAGACTGATGTTACCGGATCCCTGTAATGAACCCCGAAGTGCAGGTGTACCCATCCGCCGCTGCCTCCCTGTTTCCCCATATACCCGATTCTCTGACCCATTCTGATAGTTGTTCCGGTTTTGATCTCCGGTTCGATACTGTTAAGATGGCTGTAACGTATGTACCATCCCCTGCCATCAACTATCCACACCACATCGGGCCTGACATCTCCGGGAAGCTCTTCATATCCATCGAGAACCTCATTGTTTGATGAAACAACCAGACCGTCAGTGGCCGAAAATATCTCTTCCATTCCCTCCGCACCTCCGAAATCATGGGTTGCGTGGTAACCCATATTCGTGCTTGCCAGGTTTTCAGCCCACCCCAGGCCTGCAGGTTCATTCTGCGACTGTGTCCTGCTGGCCATCCATGACTGTTTCAGCGGAAATTTGAAAGTTCCTTTTTGAATAAAGGGTGAATTTGCCGGCCATAGCCTGAACCGGGCATCACTCTGCAGAATGGCACTTCTGGCATAATAACTCGAAGTAGCTGTTATTTCCTTAATAACAGGACAGTCAATTTTTACCTTTCCGACTGTGACAGGCATATTATAATTTCCGCATCCAAGTGATATTTCTTCTCCGTCAACAATAACTGTAAGGTAAGCAGCCCTGACAGCTTTACGAAGAGAGTCGCGGACTATGTATATACCTTTCAGTTTCAGGTTCACAGCATCCCCATTGGTCAGCTTAACTTCCTTCGACTCACCGACATTTAATCCTACTATCACATTCAGTCTGGTAAGTTCAGGAGGTTTACAGCCGGACAATGCTAAAAAACAGAACAGGATCAGAGTTACTTTGATTCTATGAAAGATATTACAGGTGTTCATATTCTGGTATGTGAATTCTGCATAATTCAATTTAACTGTTACAGCACTGGTTGTCTCAAAGGATCATTACCATTCCCGTTTTCAGCTCCCCCCGAAAAGGAGGAACATAACCGCTGCGAGTGCTGCACCGGTCATCGGGCCCAGTACCGGCACCCATGAATAGCTCCAGTCACTGTTGCGCTTATTTGGGATCGGAAGGAAGAAATGCATTATCCTCGGTCCGAGATCACGAGCGGGATTAATGGCATAACCGGTGGGTCCTCCAAGCGACAATCCTAGTCCCAGCACAACGATTGCCACCGGAAGAGCATTGAGAGCTCCCAGACCGACTTCCGGTTCAGCCATATACAGGACTGCAAGGGCCAGGATATAAGTCCCGATAACCTCTGTGATGATATTATACCAATAGCTCCTTATGTTTGGTGCAGTACAGAATACAGCAAGCTTTGAGTCACCATCTTCAGTGGCATCAAAATGCTTCTTGTAAGCCAGCCAAACCAGCCCCGCGCCAAACATGGCTCCCAGCATCTGTGCGCAGATGTAGAGAGGCACTCTTGCCCATGAGAATTTGTTGGCAAGGGCAAGTGCCAGGGTAACAGCCGGATTGATATGTGCCCCGCTGAAAGGAGCTGCAATAAGCACTCCGGTAAATACTCCGACCGCCCAGCCAAATGTAATGACTATCCAGCCGCTGTTTTGGCCTTTTGTCTTACTTAGAAGAACATTGGCCACAACACCCGACCCAAAGGCCATAAGCATGGCCGTACCAAAAAATTCAGCAAAAAATGGTTCCATAGGTTATCTGTTGGTTTTTTTATTTAACTTTTATCTTGTTACTTTTGTCTTTTGTGCCCCTAAATCCCCTAAAGGGGACTTATAAGCGACTAGTCTATTCAATCTCCCCCTTCAGGGGGTCGGGGGGCATTTCCCATCAGGGGGTCGGGGGGCCTCTTTTCGTCTTTTGTCTTATTCACCAGCCCAGGCTTTTGCAGCCCTTACTGCCCTCTGCCATCCTTCTATAAGGGGTTCTGTCTCCCCGTGTCTCATAAGAGGTGTAAAGGTCTTTTCAATCTTCCACTGCTTTCTCAGTTCATCCAGGTCTTTCCAGTATCCCGTTGCCAGCCCTGCCAGATATGCAGCTCCGAGGGCCGTTGTTTCTGTAATTTCCGGCCTTACAACCTTTGTCTGAAGAAGATCTGCCTGGAACTGCATGAGCAGATTGTTGACCGTGGCTCCTCCGTCAACCCTGAGTTCCCTGATCTCAATTCCTGAATCATTCTGCATTGCCTTCAGAACATCAAGTGTCTGGAAAGCAATACTATCGAGGGCTGCCCGGGATATATGAGCGGCTGTTGAGCCTCTGGTAATACCAACAAGGGTTCCCCTTGCATGCTGGTCCCAGTGAGGCGCTCCAAGGCCTGCAAAAGCCGGGACAAAGAAGACTCCACCGCTGTTGCTGACTTCTGATGCAAGTTTTTCAACATCAGCAGAGTTTTTTAATATTCCAAGCCCGTCACGAAGCCACTGCACAACAGCTCCTGCAATAAAAATACTTCCCTCCAGGGCATAATGGGTTTTATCTCCCACCTTCCAGGCAATAGTTGTGAGTAACTGGTTTTTTGATTCAATGGGTTTTGGGCCGATATTCATTACCATAAAACAACCTGTCCCGTAAGTGTTCTTAACCATTCCGGGCTCGGTGCACATCTGTCCGAACAAAGCAGCCTGCTGGTCACCTGCGATTCCTGCAATTGGCAGTGATGTTGAAAAATGACTAACTGTTTCGCCGTATATTTCACTTGATGACCTGACTTCCGGCAGCATACCTTCCGGAATGCCGAATATTTTAAGCAATTCTTCGTCCCATTCAAGTGAATGGATGTTGAAAAGCATTGTTCGGGATGCATTTGTAACATCCGTAACATGAAGATTCCCTCTTGTCAGGTTCCAGATAAGCCATGTGTCAACAGTTCCGAAGGCCAGCTCTCCCTTTTCGGCCATTTCACGGGCGCCCTGTACATTATCCAGTATCCAGCGAATCTTGGTTGCTGAAAAATAGGCATCGATAATTAGTCCGGTCTTGTTCGCTACTGTAAGGTTATGGCCTTCATTCTTAAGAGTGTCGCAAAAGCCTGCCGTGCGTCTGTCCTGCCAAACGATGGCATTGCAGACCGGTTTCCCGGTTTTTCTGTTCCATACCACAGTTGTCTCCCTCTGGTTGGTGATCCCGATTCCTGCTATATCGGTACTGCTGATCCCCGCTTTGGTTATCGCCTCCAGTGCAACGCCTGCCTGGGTTGACCAGATCTCTTCAGGATCGTGTTCCACCCATCCGGGTTGCGGATATATCTGCTTAAACTCCTTCTGCGCAGATGCAACCGGCATTCCTTCGTGGTTAAATACTATTGCCCTGGAGCTTGTTGTTCCCTGATCGAGAGCCAGTATAAAGTCTTTCATAGATAATTGTTTATTAATTGATTATATTCACTTATCTGTTCTTTCTGCCATTTGGTATCATATCCAAGTTCTTCAGCCATTATACCAGCCACATCAGAAGCTATATCCATGCTTGCCCTCGCATCAAGAAAGAGAGCACGTGTTCTTCTTGCAAGCATGTCTTCAAGAGTTACCGGCATCTCATTTCTGCAGATCCATCTTATCTCAGCCTTTGTATATGGCAGACGTGGATCAAGAAGCTTTTTATCTCCGGGATTATTATTAAACATTTTCTCTATCTCATAAGCATTCTCCCCGTAGATCTTAAGTGCTTCACTATAGAGAGTGTGTGTGCCGGAATAGAGCCTGAATGTCTTTGTAATGCACTTTCCCTTCTCCGGCAGGCCGGCCTTAACAGCTTTGTTGAGAGTCTCCTCTGCCATCCTCCTGTATGATGTCCATTTACCTCCTATTACCGAAATAAGCCCTGAAGCGGATATTGTGATCTTATGCCGCCTTGATACTTCCTTTGTTGACATGGGATTCTCGGGATCGGCGGCAAGAGGTCGCAGTCCGGCGAATACACAGAGAACATCCTCTCTTCGGGGAGGCCTTGTGAGATACTTGCCTGCCGTTCTGAGGATGAAAGATATTTCCTCATCGAGGGCCTTTGGTTCCATACTTATATAGTCGAGAGGTGTATCTGTGGTTCCGGCAACAACCTTCCCGTACCAGGGTATGGCAAACAGCACCCTTCCATCGTCGGTTTTCGGTATCATTATGGCTGACTCACTCTGAAGAAAGGTATTATCGAGAACCACATGAACACCCTGGCTCGGTCGTATGGTTGGTTTCGATGCCGGATCGTCCAGTCTGAGGATCTCATCAGCAAAAACACCTGTGGCATTAATTACATTTTTAGAAAAGAGCTTAAACTCTTCTCCGGTTATCTGATCACTTGCCTTAACCCCCGTTATCTTTCCCTGTTCATCTTTAATAAATCCTTCAACCCTGAAATAGTTCAGCATCGCAGCTCCCTGCTTTACCGATGCATCTGCAAGAGCGACCGCCATCCGTGAATCATCGAACTGACCGTCGTGGTAAACCACCCCGCCCTTCAACCCATCAGGTCTTATCAGTGGCAGACGGTTCAACACTTTTCTCCGTCTGATGAAATATGATCTGCCCATGCTCAGTCTGCCAGCAAGAAGATCGTAGAATTTGAGCCCGACTGCATACAGGACCACATCCCATAGATTATAAACCGGGATAATGAACTCCTGATTAGCGGTCAGATGAGGGGCATTTTTAAGGAATCTGCCTCTCTCGTGCAATGCCTCGGCTACCAGGAAGATATCACCCTGCGCAAGGTAACGAACCCCACCATGAACAAGTTTTGTGCTTCGGGAAGATGTTCCTTTGGAAAAATCAGCCTGTTCGAGCAGGATCGTTTCATAGCCGCGGGTTACAGCATCCAGTGCAATACCCAGACCTGTAGCGCCTCCGCCGATAACAATAATATCCCATGTAGCATTGCCTTGTTCCCGAATCCTGCTGATCAGCGATTCACGATTCATTCCGTTTTAAGTTATGTTTTTCCGGGTATTAATGATACAAAGAATATTTCATAGTACAACCCTAACCCGCATAAAAAACTATCATTCTCCCAATCCAGGAGGGACCAAGGGGGGTGGTATACTTTGCAAATGAAGTAGAAGGGGCGTTGCATGCAACGCCCTTCCTACATAATTACAAAAGTCACATCAGTTAATACCTCAATTTTAGTAGATTTGTATGAAAATATCCACATAGGCTATGAAAACGATATCAATAATAGCAGCAATGGCGATCCTTTCATTCCTTCCCAATAAGCAGAGGAACCTGCCTGTGGTCTCTTCGGTTGATCTTGAAAGATACTCCGGCACATGGTATGAAATAGCGAGGCTCCCTTTCTCCTTTGAAGCAAAGCTGAAATGTATCACAGCAACATACACGCTGAGAAAAGATGGCAGAATCACCGTAATGAACAAAGGCCATTATATTGACAATACGAAAAAGACTACCAGGTCGAGAGGAGTGGCTTTCATACCTGATCCGTCTGCTCCCGGAAAGCTTAAAGTTCAGTTTTTCTGGCCATTTCGCGGTGATTACTGGATAATGGAGCTGGATGAGGACTACCGTTATGTTATGGTAGGAGAACCCCGGTTAAGATACCTGTGGATCCTTGCCAGGGAGAAGAAAATGGACGATCAGGTTTTTGAGATGCTTCTCAAAAAGGCAACTGAGGCCGGTTATGATTTATCAGCTCTGATCATTACCGAACATGATTGCAACTGACCGCTGCAATAGCGTTCAGCGCTCCCAGTTCCTCGTTTCATGGTTACAGAATTACAAACTTGTGAAAAACAGGCAAACGGATCTCGTAGTTTTTACTTTCTCCGTCAGGAAAGCCTGTTTTACGATTGATCCTGAAGAGTGATATATAATCAGATTTCTGGTTGCCTACAACAAGGAACTTCCCGGATGGATCAAAAGCAAAATTCCTGGGCCAGTCACCTCCGCATGAAAAATGTCCCGCAGGAGAAAGAATCCCATTCTTCTCTACTCTGTATACGACGATGCTGTTTTCTCCTCTGTTTGATCCGTATAGAAATCTGCCATCTTTTCCTATGTGGATATCGGCACAGTAATTATCTCTGTCATATCCTTCCCTTGTTGTTGGCAATGTCTGTAAGAGTATTAGTCCCTCATTTTCATCAACCTGAAAAACCATTACAGTTGATCCTAACTCATTTATGAGATACAGGATCGATCCGCTCTCATTGAAAGTGAAATGCCTCGGTCCTGATTTCGATGGCAGATTGATTATACCGTTTTCAAGTTCGGTGAGTTTGCCATCAATCCTGTCGAAATTGTATATCACAATTCTGTCAAGCCCAAGGTCAGTCACATAAACTCTCTTACCTGCCGGATCAGGCATTATCATATGAGCATGCGAGTCGTCCGGAGACTCCCTGACATAAAGGATAGCATCAGTAATTTTTTCCGGCACACCATTTTCGTCCAGCCGTATCACAACAACTGATCCGTTTGGATAATTAGCTACGAACAGGTAATCTTCATCAGATGATAATGAGATATGACAGGGGCCCCCATGAGGCAGGTTAATTTCATTTATCTTTTCAAATGCTCCTGTTCCCCTGTCATATTTTATCGTGGTAACACCTCCGCCAAATATCCCCCTGAATTCCATAACCTCATTAGCTGCATATACAAGATCCCTTTCTTCAGAAAAGCAAATAAAAGAGGGCGTAGGGCCGGCATCAACTTTATTTAAGAGTTTAAGTTCAGCTTTTCGTTTGTTAAGCTCATAAATGTACAAACCCTCTTCGCCTGGCTTAGCGAATCTCCCGACATATAGTCTTGATTTTTCCATGCATCCTGTCAGGAAAAACAGAATGGCCAGTAACGCAGCAGATAATAATAATCGAAATGGTTTATTCATACGAAAATAATAAGACTATACTGTTGTAAATCAAATGGTTCGTATGGAACCCACATGTGCCAACTATTTTCATTTTTGTTTGTGGTTATTAAATCATGTGGGTTTCATGGTATTATCTGTTTTTCTTCAGTCTTGCATCAAGCTCATCCATTATAAATCTGACACTCATTATATATGGTTGTTTTTCTTTTTCCCAGTGGCCGTATGTTGTCACGACAAAGGTTCCTTCGGGCATAAGTTCCACACCGGGATAGCAGCAGTCCCAGCTGTGCATGTTATCTTTGAATCTGATCCGGTATTCCCCTTTTCTTCCTTTCACAAGGTCGTTCCACGACCCGACCCATCCAACCCAGTCTCCTTCAGTGGGGCTTCCCTGACCGGTTTCGGCAGCCACCCGGCTAAGATTTACTTCATTTCGTTCCTTTGCGATAGTGCCAAGATCGGGTCTGAAGGTAAGAGGACTAATGTCTCTGAAGACGATCAGCAGGCGTCCATCGGGGGTGTATTTCAATACGTGCCTGTCGCCGTTAAGCTCGTTCGGCAGTGACTTAGGGTCAGTCCAGGTTCTGCCTTCATCGCCGGAGAATATGATGTGAGAATTTGCACGTCGTGAGTTTTCCCTCAGCAGAACAGCAAGCTGTTTTCCGTTGGGTGACCTTATTATCCCCGGCTCGCACAGGTTCAGATCCCTTCTGCTCAGAATAGCTTCAGGTTCTGACCATGTCAGTCCCCCGTCATAAGAGAAGGTCTTGTATAAAGTAAAAAGTCTCTCCTTATTGATCTTTACATCCTCAGCATATCTGTCTTCCCCATCGGCTGTGAAGAAACGGAGGTCGTCATGGAACATTGCCATGTAATGGCCCATTCCTGTCTTAAGGTCAGTAACACATCCCATTACCACTATCCCTCCCCAGTCGCCAATCTCTTCAAGCTCGCTCCATGTCTCTCCGTCATCCTCCGAAACAGCCATTCTGGCGGGATAGAGCCCTGAAAATAGGATCAGCCTCTTAATTCCGTTCCCATCGACAACACGGTGTATTGTAGGCACCTCTTTTGAAGTCTTCCAGCTCTCCGGCACCGGTAGTCTGTCACTCCAGGTAAGTCCTCCATCACTGCTTTTCTTATACACTATCTCTCCTCTGCCGTGTCCCTTGGGATAAACAGTCAGAATCGTCTCTCCATCCTCAAGAAGGACTGTTGTGGGATGGCCCAGGTACTGACCCTCTTCCCTGTCGACAACAACCTGGCGATGGGTCTCAGCATCAAGATCAATAACGGGTATGCTCAGGTATGTATCACCTGACTTCTGGGGAGAACACGCTGCCAGAAGCAGTACTGACATCCGGAAGAAGGCACTAAAACTGTTCATAGGAATTTCATTAAAGGAAGGTGTATCAAGACCGGACGTCTTAATCCCTTCCTCTGCAGTCATGCCCCCCTGCCCCCTAAAGGGGGAGTTATTGAATTGCAGCTCCTTACACCTCAAAACTGTCGCACTCGCGGTAAGCTTCGATAAGACGCTTCTCACCCTCGACTGTTCCCCTCTGACTTATCCCGTGCTCCATACAGAGAACACCCTCATAGCCTTTGCTGTGAATATGCTTAAAGATGTTCTTATAGTTAATCTCCCCGGTTGTAGGCTCGTTACGCCCCGGCGAGTCACCCAGGTGGAATGCGGCAATTTCGTCCCACGCTGCATTGATGTTAGGGATAAGGTTTCCTTCGGTTATCTGCTGGTGGTAGATGTCGTTAACGATCTTGCAAGACGGGCGGTTCACAGCCCTGCATATTGCATAAGCCTGAGGTATGCGCTGGAGGAAGAGCCCGGGATGGTTGATGTACGGATTGAGTGGCTCAAGTACCAGTGTCACTCCTGCCGGTTCGGCAATATCACAGCAGTATCTGAGATTGTCAATCGCATTTGCGGTCTGATAATCCATATGCAGTCTCTGGTCGTACCTTCCCAGGACTATAAGGCCCCACTTCACACCTGTTCTTTTGGCGACTTCAACACCTTCTTTTACATTGGTGAGAATCGTTTCCCTGGTCTCCGCTGTATTCAGGACAAAGTCCTGTATCCGTGAATCTGCCCTTATAACAAATGGTCCCATCTCCATACCGAGACGCTTCAGTTCGGATGCCATTTTTTCCTGAACCTCCGGTTCCCGTCTCATAAGGCCGTTGTCAAACACCGCCCTGAAACCCATATCGTGGCAGAATTTGATATTATCGAAGATATCGGCACCGGCGTGCTGACGGAACATCGTTACACCGGGTGCGTACTTCAGCTTGAATGGAGCAGTGGCATCAGTGGCCTTAACCTGGACTGAAGCCCTGGCTGAACCAATCAACGAAGGTGCAGCAATTAATGCTGCACCCGTTGTTGTTTTTTTTATGAAATCTCTTCTTGAACTATTCATCATTTATAATTTGATTTACGCTGTGATTTCATTAATTGGTTGCTGCAGCCTGTTTTCTTGCTGCTGCCGCAGCGGCTCTCTCCTCTGCTCTTCTCCGCTCGGCTTCAGCATCATATGCAAGACCGGGTACCGGTACCTCTTTTGGTATGTCAACAGGACCAAAAGCAAACACCTTCGGACCGAGCTTCATGTCGGAATTCATCATTTCATCCCATGTGACCTCTTTTCCTGTGTAGGAGGATTCGCGGCCCATAATAGCGATCATGGTTGATATGGCAGTATTTTCAAGCTCATTAAAGGCCTGATTGTTACGTATTGACGTGACGAGGTCGACATGCTCCTGGTCCATTGCAGGTTTCATCATACGTCTCTGCTGCTGGCCCTCCTCATCCAGAGGATACTGGTATTTCCAGATCTCGTTTCCGGCAAGATCCACAATGGTATCCTGGCAGTTGGAGGAGCCTTTGGTTCCCTGTATCCTGTTTCCCTCCATATTCCAGCAGCCGTTTATCTGCCGGCACTGGCTGTGAACACGAACATCGTTATCGAATACATATTCAATGGAAAAATTATCGAACTGATCGCCTGTAACCCTTCTCTGCCTTGAACCCATACCGCGTGCTGCTACCGGATATTTGCCAAAGAGCCAGTACATCACGTCGAGGTTATGCACATGCTGTTCAACGATATGGTCACCTGAGAGCCAGATCCAGTTAACCCAGTCGCGTATCATATACTCCATCTCGCTCCACATCGGGTTAGGATCGCGGTGCCATAGCTTACCGCCGTTCCACCAGAAGTTGCCGCCAACGATATCACCAACGGCACCAGCCTGTATCTGTTTGGCAGTGGTAACAAAATCCCTCTGATGACGACGCTGGGTGCCTGTTACAATTGTTAATCCCAGTTCTTTTGCTTTCAGAGCAGAAGCCATAACAGAGCGTGCACCGACTGGATCAACAGCTACCGGCTTCTCGGCAAAAATGTGTTTGCGCGCATCTACGGCAGCAGCAAGGACCTCAGGGCGGAAATAGGGAGGTGTGGCGGTAATAATAATATCCACATCCGTTTCAATCGCTCTCTGGTATGCATCAAAGCCATAAAAACAATTCTCTTCAGGTATTTCCTGCCCTTTCTGTTTCAAAATATTTGCCTTGCAGCTGTCAACACGGTCCTTAAATGTGTCGGCCAGATGCGTTATCTGCAGGTTCGGTCCTGCATTGAGAAAGTTTATGGCTGCACCTGAACCGCGGCCACCGCAACCGATCACTGCTGCTTTCAGAACAGGCCCGTCGGGTGCCTGATCAAGAAATGTGTCTTCAGGGACCGGCTTAAAAGCGGCTGAACGGCTGCAACTGCTGATAATCGCCGGAGCAACCACACCTGCTGCACCCACAGTTGCAGCTTTACCAAGAAAATTACGTCTTGAGATACTCGATTTTTTCATATTAGATTAGATTAAAGAACTTAAAATAACTGATTTTAGAGGTCATAGATAACAACCAAATGTAGAAATAGTGTTTATAAAAACCAAATAATCCTGTTAATTTAATCTTTTTTAACTTAAACCGGGTGTATCTCAGACAGATATTAAATTACTGCCTTTTCACTCCTTCGGTAGATAAACCAGTAGGCGAGCGGGATGAAAAAGAGACTCACAACCGTCCCGAGCGACATCCCTCCCATCAGCGCCAGAGCCATCGGCCTCTGCAATTCCACTCCCATCCCGGAGGCAAACAGTATGGGGGCAGTCGATACTATAGATGCCATGGCTACCATCACAATGGGCTTCAGACGCCGCGAACCTCCCGTGTAAATAGCTTTCAGCAGGGGCAGTCCCTCGCGCCGCAGATTGTTTATCGTATCCACTTTCAGGATAGAATCGTTTATTATCACCCCCGACATGACAATAAGCCCTATCATGGTCATTATATTGATGGTCCCTCCCCATAGCTTCACCAGAAGCAGGGCACCGGCAATGTCGATGGGTATCTCAAGAAGCACGATCAGAGGCTGGGTAAGCGATTCAAACTGGGCGGCAAGAATGAAATAGAGCAGTAACAACGCAACAACCAGTACGATGGCAAGCTCCTTAAAGAGCCTCTGCCCGGTTATGAGTCCGCCGCTGAACCTGACATCAAGCGATTCATCCTTTTTAATCAGGTTCTTTATCTCTGTAGTGACCCTGCCAGGAGTGTTTGTAGCAATGTTCATATTTACAGGCACATATTCACCGTTCATCCCCCCTTTGATGCTCTTGTAATCGTGCACCCTCTGTACCCTTACTATCTCCCTTACGGGCACCGGCTGACCTTTCCTGCTTATCACATACTGTTCTGCAATAATTTCACTGATCTGCTTTTCCCTCCCCGTCAGCACGATGGGAAGTAATTCGTATGAAGCCCTTAGTTCCCCGATATTATACTGGTTAAGAGCCGCTTTAAGGGTATTATAAAGACTCATTGGTTCGACCCCGTAAAGGAGAAGCTTTCCCGGATCAAGCTTCAGGAGTATCTTGTCCTCAAGCGACGGCGGCGATATTCCGGCCCCGGGCCACCCCGACTGAAGGTCACCGACAACATCTATCAACCGGTCGACCGGAGGAACCGTTTTCTCTTTCATCAGACTCAATTCCACAACAAGAGGAGATTCCGCCGCAGAAAAGATCTTCTCGAAAATATTCTGCTGGGGAGCCGTCTCCAGAAGAGCGGCAGGATAACTCTGCCTGATTGTCCTGAATAAATTTTGCTCAATTATATCCTTCAGGTCGTAATCTTTTGTCCTGATATAAACCTTCGCCTGTGTGTACGACTGATCGTAATCGCGGTTAAAAAGAAACTTCTGCTCCCCGATGAAGAGGTTAGCCTGAAGGATCATATCCCTGTTCCCCTCCAGAAGGCTTCTTACTCTCCTGAGATTTTCATCGATATCAATGTTCTCGTTCCAGTCGATCGACACCACAATCTCATCC
>Ga0334882_1002001_pt1 | contig 22297 bp, 22 predicted proteins | sample GraSluR1_MG_5_FD_207226 | JGI IMG/M metagenome (GOLD analysis project Ga0334882, IMG submission 207226) | Sludge microbial communities from methane-producing bioreactor in Wageningen University, Netherlands - Granular Sludge_15_04-R1 | ecosystem: Engineered > Bioreactor > Anaerobic >...
CTCTTTTTTCAATCGTTCTCAGGCAGATTCGCCTCACTTACATAGGGGGACAGGTTAAATGTCTTGCCTGATCTGCCTTTTTTAAACCTGCGGGACTCAATTGGGCAACAGCCCGTCAAGGTCTGACCCCAAAGGCTTCTGATATCCAGGCCCATTCGGGGCTGCCGGCCTTCCAGGTGACCACGGCGTATACACCGGCCCCCAGAAGAAGGGGGAGCAGCATCCAGGATCCCTTGGCAAGGATACTCCCGTAGAGGGGATAAGAAAACAGCATTTTTAACGAAACGAGCACTGCACCCATAAGGGACAGCCCCGCTGCCACGGGAAGGCTCCAGCTCCGCGGGAAGAGCTTCTCGGCCCCCCTCTCTCCGGGGAGCAGTCTCCAGGCAAGGACCGCCGTCCCCGAAAAGGCCAGCGATGAAGCCAGGGCCAGTCCGTTTATCTGCAGCGGCTTTATCAGCAGGAGGCTGAAAACAACGTTGGCAACCACGCTGAAAGCCGTCACGGCCATTGCTTCCCTGGGCAGACCCCTGGCGTAGAGAGCCCGCAACAGAATGGTTGAACACGCCATCCCCGGAAGCCCGAAGGAGTACATGGCCAGTGCCCCGGCTGTCCCCCTCCACGCCCACTCCCCGAAGGCGCCCCTGAAGAAGAGAAGGTGGACGATCTCTCCCGAAAAGAGGGCCATTCCGAGGGCTACCGGAAGGACCATGAAGAGGCCGAACCTCAACGCCTCCCTCACTCCTTTGAAGAAATCCTCCTCTCCGGCAAGGATCTGCCTGGAGAGCTGCGGAAGGATCGCCTGGGAGATGGCGATGACGAAGAGACCCAACGGCAGCTGAAGCACCCTGTCGGCGTAGTTCAGGACCGAAATGGCCCCCTCCTGCAGGAATGACCCCAGCATCCGGCTGATCAGGGGGATCAGCTGGTTGAGCGAGAGTCCCGCCGCATAGGGAAGAAAGAGCTTCATCGCCCTTGCAAGGGCCTCGTTATCCCTTCTTGGCATGGCCGGGAGCAAGGCAAACCCCTTCTTTGCCGACCATAACCACTGAAGGACCATCTGGGAGATCCCGCCCAGCAGTACAGCGTAGGCAAGGCCCCGGACACCCCACCTGAGTGTTACAATCGCGAGGAAGGCAATAAAGACCACGTTGCTGAGGGCGGGAGCTATCGCCGGGACGAAGAAGCAGTCCAGGCTGTTCAGGACCCCCATGGCCAGGGCGGCGATGGAGATGAAGACCAGGAAGGGGAACATGAGGCGAGTCAGATAGACCGCCGTCGATGCACCCTCGAGATCGAATCCGGGGGCCATTATCCTTACCAGGAGAGGGGCGGCCAGTATTCCGGCAACTGTCACAACACCGGTGGCCGCAAGTAGCACAGCAAGGGTCTGTCTCGCCAGTGATCGGGCCGCCTCGGGACCGTCCTTTTCTAGGGACCTGGAAAACTCGGGTACAAATGCTGCCGACAGGGCACCCTCGGCAAGAAGCCTCCTGGAGAGGTTGGCCAGGGTGTAGGCAACGAGGAAGGCGTCCAGCTGCCGGGTGGCCCCGAAGAGAGCCGCCGTCAGGACCTCGCGCGCGAGGCCGAGGATCCTGCTCAGGAAGGTCCCTGCCATCATCCTGAGGGAGTGACGGACCATCCTGGATCCGCTTGAACTCACGTCAATGCACCAGCCTTTGTCGATAGTTGCGACTGGAGGTGAGGGAGCAGATGAAGGTCCCGACTTTCGTTTGGGGGGTAGGCAACGAGATCATGGGGGATGATGCCGCTGGCATCTGCGCCGCCAGGATGGTCATGGAGAGAGATCTCCCCTGGATCCGTGTCTTCCTCTGCGGCGTTCTCCCAGAGAACCACATGACCCCTCTCAGGGAGGCCCCCCCGGAGAGGCTTCTGATAATGGACGCGGCCGACTTCGGGGGGGAACCCGGTGATATACGCCTTCTGGAGACAAGGGACGTAGCTGGAGCGGTCCTTTCCTCCCACGGGATCCCCATCGGGGTCCTTCTCGCCCCCTTCGAAGAGAAGATCTTCATCAGGATCATCGCCATACAGCCCCTGTACACGGGGCTCCGGGAAGGTCTCTCGCCGCCTGTCGAAAAAGCGGTGAGAAAGGCGGCAGCGGCCGTCTGCTCCGGAACATGGGACCGGTTCCCTCCCCTTCACAGCGAAAACCTTTCCCCCAGGTAGAATTTCCTGGCGGCATCGCTGTCAGCCACCTCTGACGGGGTCCCCTCGACGAGTATCTGCCCCCTGTGGATAAGGTAGGTCCTGTCAGTTATGGCAAGGGTCTCCCTGACGCTGTGATCTGTAAGAAGTATACCGTATCCCCTCGTTCTCAGGCCGAGTATGATCTGCTGAATGTCGTAGACAGCTATCGGGTCGATGCCGCTGAAGGGTTCGTCAAGCAGTATGAATGAGGGCTCCATGGCAAGGCTGCGGGCTATCTCCACCCTCCTGCGCTCCCCTCCGCTCAGAGCGAAGCCGGGAAGGTCCTCCACGTCACCGAGACCGAACTCCTCTATCAGATCCGAGGCCATCCGGGAGATATTCTTCCTCTCCTTGCCCCTCTCCTCCAGGACAAGTTCTATGTTCTCTCGGGCGGACAGGCTCCTGAAGACTGAGGCCTCCTGGGGGAGGTAACCTATCCCCCTCCGGGCCCTTATGTACATGGGCTGCCCCGTAAGGTCCTCGTTGTCGATAAGGATCCTGCCCGAGTCAGGCCTTACTATCCCGAGCACCATGTAGAAGGTGGTGGTCTTTCCGGCACCGTTGGGGCCGAGAAGGCCTACTATCTCCCCCTGCTTTACCTTCAGGCTTACCGAGGATACAACGGCGCGCCCCTTGTAGCTCTTGCTCAGCGACCGGGCCCAGAGGAAGCGGTTGCTCATTGGGCCTCCTGGGGGGGGAGGTCTACCACCATACGGGGGTTGCCCACGGCCTCGATCTTCCCGCTCTGCAGGTAAATGATGAAGGTGTCTGCCGTGATCCTGCGGTTCTTCTGTACAGCCACCGCTTCGCCGGAGAACTCCAGAGTCCCCCGGGCCCTGGAGTACTGCGAAATCTGTCCGGAGACCCTCGTGGGCTCACCCCCGGAGGCTACAGCATCGGCAACCACGTTGCCCCTTGCCACGAAGTCGGAGAAGACCCCGCCTGCCACTGTACCTTCCACCACGTCGGCGCGGATCGTCACGTTCCTCACCGGGTCGTGGAACCTTGTCACCCGCCTGGCGGTGATCTTCTGACCACGGGAACTATCCTCCACGATCAGTTCGTCGCAGTTCATGGAGAGATCACCCTCGGGCCACAGGGCCAGGACGTCTTTGCGGAACCAGGAGCGCATCCCCTCGGAATCGAACTCCCCCTCGTCGGAGGTTATCTCCGCTCCCCTCCCGACGACCTTGACGTTCCCCGAGGCCACAACGGCACCTCTGGAGGGATCGTACTGAAGAGTATCGGAGGTCAGCCGCATCTGTTCCGCACCGGTCACTACCGTCGCGGCCGCGAGAAGGGCTGCGATCGAAACTGCGAAGGCAGTTCTCATATTCATGATCTCAGGCACCATCCTAGGAAAAGAAATGGCGGCACCTCAAAGGCGCCGCCGTTATTCTACCTTAAACTCTGCCCGCTTCGATAGAAGGACCCTGTCAGGAAACACAAATTCCCTCTCCCTGGATCATTTCTGCTATCTGAACAGCGTTCAGAGCCGCCCCTTTAAGCAGGTTGTCGGAAACCACCCACATCATAAGACCCATTTCCCAAAAAGTATCCTTCCGGATCCTCCCCACAAAAACTGATCCACTTCCTTTCGAGTTCCTCGCAGTAGGGTACCGGTAACTCCCCGGGTCGTCCATCAGGCAGACCCCCGGGGCCGCTTCAAGGATCGCCCTCGCTTCATCGGGAGAGAGGGGATTCCGGAAAACTGCGCACAGGGCCTCGGAATGCCCCCTGAAAACCGGAACTCTTGTGGCAGTGCAATTAACCTTAAGACCGGGAAGCCCCATGATCTTTCTGGACTCCCTGATCATTTTCCACTCTTCTTCACTGATACCGTCCTCGTCAAACCCGCCTATATGGGGCAGAACATTGAAAGCTATGTCGTGGGGATATACCGAAGACATGCCTTTCTCCCCGGATAGTAAGGCTTCGGAATTTGATGCCAGTTCCCTGATGGCCTCTTTCCCTGTTCCGGAAACGGACTGGAAGGTTACCGCTGTGAAGCCTTCCAGTCCGGCAACCTTATGCAAAGGATTCAGAACCATAACAGCCTGGATGGTGGCACAGTTGGGGTTGGCGATCAATCCCCTGTGCCCCGCAAGAGCACCAGGATTTACCTCGGGTACCACGAGAGGGACGTCAGGTTCCATCCGCCAGGCTGAACTGTTGTCGATCACTGTCGCGCCCCTCTCTATGGCCTTTGGTGCCCATATTCTGGATGCTTCGCCGCCTGCCGAAAAAAGGGCTATATCTACTCCCTCGAAAGCACCGGGGCAAACCTCCCTGACAACAATTTCACACCCCCCATAATTTACCCTTGCTCCTGCCGAGCGTCGGGAGGCCAGTAACACCAGGTCTGAGACGGGGAACTTCCTGCTCTCGAGGGTTGCAAGCATTTCCTGCCCTACTGCCCCGGTAGCGCCCAGCACCGCCACCCTCATGCAGGAACCCCCTCAATGAATACCCTGTGCAGGGCCACAGCTGCCTTCTCCACATCTGCCGAGGAAACCACGCAAGTTATTGACATCGAAGTTGAAGATATCATGTCGATATTAACGGACTCAGCGGCAAGGATCGAGAACATCCTTGCCGGTGCTTCAGGGTGGTTCGAAAGACCTGCACCCACCAGGGATATCTTCCCTATCTCCGTATCGAAGACCACTCCCTGGGCACCAATATCCCGGGCAGTTCCCCTGCATATATCAATAGCCTCCCCGAGGAATTCCTTCCTGACCAGGAAAGCTATGTCGTTAACCTGGCCCCTCATAACGCTCTGGATTATCATCTCGGCGCCTACACCGGCTTCGCTCAAGGGCGAAAATACCCTGGCCGCTATGCCTGGGGTATCGGGTACCCCCAGTACTGCCACTTTTGCGACCCCCGTATCATGGGTTATCGATCTCACAACGAACCCCTCTGATACATCTTCCCTCATGATCCAGGTCCCCCTCTCCCTTTCGAAACTTGATCCCACGAAAACCGGTACTTCGTACCTCCATGCAAGCTCCACGCTTCTGGCCTGCAAAACCCTGGCTCCCGCTGCCGCCATCTCCATGCACTCCCCGCAGCTGATCCTTTCGAGGCGGAAGGCTTTTGGAACGACCCTTGGATCGGCAGAGAATATTCCTTCGACATCGGTATAGATTCTGCAGCTATCAGCCTCGAGCGCGGCGGCAAGGGCTACGGCTGAGAGATCCGACCCGCCTCTGCCAAGGGTAATAACATCACCCTCTTCGGTCACTCCCTGGAACCCTGCCACGACGGCTACTTCGCCCCTTTCAAGGGAACCGGCAACGATCCGCGGGTTCACCGAACTGATGCGCCCGTCGCCAAAAACCCCGCAAGCCGTTATTCCGTTCTGCCAGCCTGAGAAAGAGCGCGCGGGGATGCCCAGTTTGCCTAGCGCCATGGTAAGCAGGGCCACACTTTGCTGTTCCCCTGTCGATATCAGCTGGTCCATCTCTCTCCGGTTCAGCCTGGTAGTCAGACCGTTGGCTGTTTCCATCAGACTATCGGTGGTATGACCCACAGCGGAAACCACTACAGCTACAGCAACACCATTCCTGAAGCGTTCGGCGGCCCTCCCTGCCACAGCTTCTATCCGCCCCTCGCCGAAAAGTGATGACCCCCCGAATTTAAGGACCTCTATCTTCATTGGCAGACACTCTCCCTGGCAAGTTTCTTGAGAGTGGCACCCTCTTCGTCAACATCAAGAACAAAAAAACGGGATCTCACACCATGCTCCCTGAATACCCTGCACATTGCCTCGGCGACCCCCCTTGGGGCCCCCCTGGCAAAAGCAAGGACGCTGGGTCCCGACCCGCTTATAGCAGCACCAAGGCACCCGGGAACATTCTTTACCTTCTCAAGTATCACTTCCCCGCCGGGGAAGAGTTTAGCCCTGAACTTCTGGTGAAGGCGGTCGTCCATAGCCCAGGCAAGATTCTCCCACTTCCCGGCAGCCCAGGATGCGGCCAGAATGGCAGCCCTGTTCAACGTGAAGACCGCATCCCCCATGCTCACCTCTTTGGGCAGGGCATTTCTTGCGTCCTCGGTCCTGACCCGGACATCCGGGACTGCTACTACGGCAAAGATATCACCCGGGGGAGGAGGAAGCTTGACATACCTCAGTCGTCCATCCCCTACACCGCTGACAACAAGGCCCCCGAGGCATGCCGGAACTATGTTGTCGGGATGGCCCTCAATTTCGACCATCAGGGGGAGAAGATCCTCCATCCCCAGGGGGTCCTTCCGGAATGAATTGGCTATCATAACTCCTCCGGCGACAGCTCCGGAGGAACTTCCGAGCCCTCTGCACAGGGGAATGGCGTTCAGGCATCGGAGAGTGAAACCGGGACATGTCATTTTCCACATATCGCATGCCTTTTCGTAACTCTGGATTATCATGTTCGACTCCGGATCGGAGAGTTCTGCGCTCCCCTCGCCTATTACTTCCATCCTGTAGGCCCCCGGTTCGTCCAGATCGAAAACGTCATAAACGTTGTAGAGGGACAGAGCCAGACCAATGGTGTCAAAACCCGAGCCCAGGTTCGCCGTGGTTGCCGGGACCCGGATACGGAAGACCTGGCCGTTCATAAGAGGACCTCCCTGATGGCTTTCAGTTCAGCATCGACCTCTACCGGCGGCCTTTTCCCGGAAGTGGCGGCATCGGTGTCCTTCAGCCCGTTGCCCGTCAATACAGCCACGTACTCCTTTCCCGTCGACAGCCCGTTCTGTGAGGCAAGCCGGTAAAGACCCGCGATGCCCGCACATGATGCCGGCTCGGCAAAGACGCCTTCACACGCCGCCAAACGTTTCTGGGCATCGAGGATCTCCCCGTCGCTGACCGAAAGGAACCTGCCGCCACTCATGCGAACAGCCCACCGGGCCTTTTTGCCGTTCACAGGCCTCCCTATACGTATGGCCGTTGCGACTGTCTCCGGTTCAGGGCAAGGTTTACCGAGGGCAAGCGGCGCGGCGCCCTCGGCCTGGACACCGAACATTGCGGGGATACGGCCGATCTTTCCGATCCGGGAGTACTGTACGAATCCTGCCCAGCTCGCTGTTATGTTCCCTGCGTTTCCTACCGGCAGCACGACAACATCAGGGGGATGCCCGAGTTCATCACATATCTCCCACGCGACGCTCCTTTGACCCCAGAGCCTGTAGCGGTTCACCGAGTTTACGACGGCAAGCCCAAGTTCCCGGGAAACCTCAAGGGCAAGTTCAAGGGCCCGGTCGAAATTCCCCTTGAGGGATATAACCCTGGCACCGTAGACCATGGCCTGGGCAAGTTTTCCCATGGCCACCTTTCCGCCGGGAAGAAGAACGGTACAAGGGATGCCTGTTCTCGCAGCGTAGGCTGCCGCCGAGGCAGAGGTGTTCCCCGTTGAAGCGCAGACAAGCCCCCTGGCGCCCGCCTCAATGGCCTTGGCGACAGCCAGGACCATCCCCCTGTCCTTGAAGGAACCTGTCGGGTTCGCCCCCTCGAACTTCGCGAACAGTCTTATCCCCAGATCCTTTCCTGTCGAATCAAGAGGGATCAGCGGCGTACTCCCCTCCTCAAGCGATACCAGCGGCGTCTTTGAGGTCAATGGAAGCAGGTGCCTGTAACGGATCAGAATTCCCCGCATGGGAAACCCTCCTCAAATTAACTGCAAATAAAAAGCCTCTTTTCATCTCCATGTCCAGGAGACGAAAAGAGGCTCTTTTCGCGGTTCCACTCCGGTTCCAGCCAAACATCAGCCGGCTCTCGTACCCGCTGTAAGGGGCGGGGCCCCGTCACCTTATCCCTTTCAGGGCTTCGGATCCGGCTCCAGGGTGGTCTTCACCGCTCCCTTCGCGAGGGGATCTTTCAGCCGCGGATCCCCCTCTCTTGCGCGCCGTGGAACGGTTACTCTCCCTGTCATCGCCTTTGCGGTATATACCTCTCCGGTTTCCGAAGTTTATAGACCTCAGGAAAGGATTTGTCAAGGACAAACCTTAATCGAAAAAACCTTAAGGGCGTTAACAGTGAACGGTCAACGGTGAACGAAAAGCCAAAGATCTCTGTCATTTCGATAGGCTGCCTCCTGGGGGAGACTAAGTTCCCGAACTGAGTGAAGGGTGGGGGTCTGTTTTGATTAAAAAATTACTCGGACCTGATCCAATAACAGATCCCTCGTCGTCTAACAAACCTTCTCGGGATGACAGAAATCCGGTTTTCACTACCCAGGGGTTTCTGTCTTTACCGTTGAGCGTGTACGCCTTTGATCTGAGGTTCCCAGACCTGGTTTCTATTGGATTTTTCCGTTTACTGTTTACCGTTGACCGTTTACGCCTTTTAGTATCCCAGGTTTCCCCTCCCATATTGCCCATTTCTTGACGGTCTGTTAAAATACGCCATCAGCGGAAGTCATATTCCCCCCGAAGGGAGGGTACGTACATGGCAGATGTTTTTGTTTCCGACCATATCGTCATGACCCGGGAGGGATACGAGAAGCTGAAGGCAGAGCTGGTAGCCCTCAGAAGCGAAGGACGTCAGGAGATCGCGAGGATGCTTGAAGACGCCCGCGGCTTCGGGGACCTCAGCGAGAACGCGGAGTATCACTCGGCAAAGGAAGCACAGGGCAAGCTCGAGACAAGGATACAGTGGCTGGAGTACCAGCTGAGCAAGGCAAAAGTAGTGGAACCGGGAGATATAGATCCCACAAGGGTCGGCCTGGGTACGACAGTGACCCTCCTGGACCTGGACGGCGACAACAAGCTCTTCTATACGATCGTTGGCTCGGAGGAGTCAGATCCGGCGGCAAACAAGATATCCGCAAGCAGCCCCGTAGGACAGGCCGTTATCGGCAAGACCGTCGGTGAGGAACTCTCAGTCAAGGTCCCCAGGGGTACCAGGAAGTTCAGGATAACGGACATTTCCATCCTACCGCCCGGCTAGAGGACGTGTCTTTCTGGACCTCAACTCCATGGAGGTCCTGACTATTCTCCGGGCGAGTTCATCGAAACCCCACCCTGCCGCGGCGGCTGATTTAGGCACCAGACTCGTGGCCGTCATCCCGGGTACGGTGTTCACCTCCAGCACCGACGGATACCCCTCGTCGGTGAGCCTCATGTCGACCCTGCTGAAGACCCTGCAACCAAGGGAACCGTGGGCGGCAACGGCGGCTTCGGCCACTCGTTCCTCCTCCAGTAGGGAGAGCGGTGCAGGGCAGAGATACTCTGTCTGACCCGAAGTGTACTTGGCCTGGTAGGTGTAGAACCCCCGGCGGGGCTCGATCTGGATAACGGGGAGGATACCTGTCTCTCCGTCCTCCTCCCAGACCGTAACGGTGATCTCCCGGCCCGGAATGTACTCCTCCACTATGACAGAGCGGTCAAAAGAGAAAGCCAGCGAGAGGGCTTCCTCTATCTCCGGCTCTGAAAAGACGATCGTCACCCCCACAGTGCTCCCGCACCCCGAAGGCTTGATCACGATCCTCTTCCAGCGTTCAAGGGCCTCTCTTGTCTTTCTTCCGGCGCCTCCATCAGCTGCTTCGTCTGATAGCAGATAGACCGCTTCAGGCGTCGGGACTCCCTCCATGACGAAGAGGGCCTTGCTCGCTCTCTTGTCCATCGCAAGGGCACAGGCAGTGGGACCCGACCCTGTATAAACCCTCCCCATAAGGTCCAGGGCGGCCTGTAGCCTTCCATCCTCCCCCCAGGAGCCGTGAAGGGCGATAAAGAAGACTTCGGAAGTGGAGTTCCCGATCATATCCAGCATCTCGCCGGGAGATAGGGCCTCCAGGGGCTCAACCTTCATGCCTGCGTTCTGGAGAGCCGAGCATATGGCCCTTCCGCTGGAGAGGGAGACCTCCCTTTCAGGGCTGTCCCCCCCGAAAAGGACGGCCACCGTGGTCCCGTTCTGAGCTTTCATTCCACGAACTCCTCTATCTCCCTGGCACCCAGGAAGAAGGGGTGGCTTGGGAAAGCGTTCAGGATAAAGACCAGCCCTGCCCAGTCGTCATCGCCGACCCGGTCATTGCGGTAGGCCAGGTCAACCCTGAAGCAGCACATGCTCTCGTAGCTCAGTCGATAGTACATCTCGTCGAGGCTGCTCTCCCGAAGGTCGTATCCTGCCCTGACAGTAAAGCTCCAGTGACCGCCGAAGGGGATCGTCGCCTTCTGGTAGAAGACCTCGCTGTCGGAGTAATCATCCCAGGCCATGGGTGACACTCCGTCCACCCAGCGCTTCCTCCAAAGGCTCGTCATCGAGACCGGCCCCAGGGGCCACTTAAGACCAAGTTTCGCGATGGCTATCTTCTGGGTGCCGTCACCTGCTCCATAGTCGTACCACCAGTACTCGGCCCCCCAGAAGGGTTCGATGCTTCCCAGGCTGACGCCGCCTTCGTAGACAGCTCCAAACCCCAGCCTTGAAGAAGCTGTCCTCTCCGTCCCTCCCTTGGTAGTGTTCTCGTAGTCTCCCCAGGTGGCCCTGAACTGCCACTTCCCGGCAAGATCCGGAAGGGACCACCAGGGCGAGAACAGGGTAAACTCAGGGCTTCTCCAGAGGGTGCCCTCAAAAGTCTCTCCCAGGTCCTTCTCCACCTTCAGACCCTCAGCATGGGACCACCACAACCTGCCCGTCCACCCCCGGAGTTCATAGTCGACTCCCCATCTGGGTCGGAACCGTTTTTCCTCCTGATCGCCGTCCCAGGTGTAGGAGGCGTCTGCGAAGAAGTCAACCCCTTCACCGTAGTGATAGTCCAGGGAGAGAACTGCCTCCAGCCCCACCTCGGACCAGAGGAAGGCCTTCCACCTGACATTGACGTCACCCATTACCAGGGGAGCCCCCAGGGATACACCCAGACCCTTGTCACCTTCGTACATCACCTGGGGAAGGAACTGGGTCCTGCTTCCCCCAGAGAGGTCTATGACGTAGTCGAAGGGGTAAGAGAGAAGGTGCTTGCCTCCGATATAGATGGCAGGCTTTGAAGCTACCACCCTGTAACCGGGGATCACCACAAGGCGCTTAGAGACCAGCTGGTAGTGAGGGTTATCGGCGGAGCAGGTAGTGAACCCCACATCACTCCACCGGTAGACCTGGTCACCCTCCACGAGTCCCTTCTGGATCTTTCCGGGGACGGACTCGATGCGCTGCCCCTCTCTGATACGGATGGTCGTCACGTCGGCACCCGATGCGTGTATCTCCCCCTTCTCTGCGGGGAAGCTGCCCGAGGCGTTCCGGAAGAGACCCTCACCTGATATCATGTCCAGCGTCAGGAGTTCCCCCTCCAGCCTCTGGGCCCCGTGGAAGAGGACCACCCTGCCTCCGGGGTCCGAGAAAGCTTCGATGGTGTGATCCACGGCTGAATACTCTATCCGTGGAGCGAAGACCCTCACAAGGTCCCTGCTGATTCGCACCCTCCCCGTGGCAACGGCAAGCCCCGAGGCCTGGTCGTACTCTACCCTGTCAGCCTCGAGCACTATGCTGCCATCGCCGGCCGCGGCGCCGAGAGGACACAAGAGGAACGAAAGAAAGGCAAATGCGGGAACAAGAACCCTCAACGGGCGGATCCATGCCATGTGACCACCGCTCCTTCCTCGACGACGACGGAACCGGACATCGTAATACCGCCCCTGGACCCTTCCAGAACAACCTGCCTGTCCCTGGCCTCAAAACCTTCGGGAAGCTTCCAGATAGAAGCATTATCGTCCCAGTCCGCCCTGGGAGCTTTCCATTCCAGCTCCCCTGAAGAGTGGGAGATATGCCCTGAAGCAAAAAAGAGATGAACATCCATGGAGGTCTCGAAGACGACCCCCCTCTCGGCGGTCACCTCCCATCGGGTCCCCGTCCCTGAAACAATCCGGATATCGAGATCCTCCGCTTCGCTGACGTTTTCTCTCTTTTCGACCCTTTCAGCCTTCAGGTGCCAGTCGTTGCCCCTCTCTTCCCTGATGACGTCGAGGCCCTCAACAACAATAGGGAGAGCCTCCGGGGACCTCTCTTCCTTCCTTTCGCCGAGCAGAAGGTCCCTTACAAGCCCGACTGAGAAGAGCAGGACAAGGACAACGGCAGCTATTACAAAAAGGCGGCGCTTACTCTCAAAGGCCACCGAACTCCCCCCTGACAAGGCTGAGCCGCAGAATCCGTAAAGGACCCGACTAGAGCTTGTAGTCTATTACCGCGGAGACCCCCACCTGCTGTACCCTCCGGAACCTCTCCAGCGGGTTGGTGGAGTCGATGGGCACCAGTATCCTGACTCCTATGCGGTTCATGAAGCTGACGGAAAGCTCCGCCACAGCTTTGACCCTGTCCACTGCAGCCTTGGGGCCGGCGACCTGGGCCGCGCCGATGGAAGTTCCGCTGCCTACGGAGACAATGGGGATGACCCTGGTCTCCTCTTCAGTACCCACACCGCGGTTAAAGGTGACGGTGTTGATAAAGTCGTTGATCTGGCTGCCAAAGGTGCTTACCACGAGCCCTCCCCCGAGGACACCGATGAGGTCCCCAAGATCGACAGCAAAAGAGGCACCAGCCAACAGGGTCATTCCTACCGCTACGGCCACTATTATCCTTTTGAACCTATTCAAGGAGACCCCCTCCTTCAGAGGACTGTTCAAATTCTTCCTGAACCTGTCCAGCAGGCGAAACATCCTGACCGTCTTCCAGGAGCCCCTGGAGCGATGGAGGTACTGTGTAGGCCTTAACAGTAGTGACAGAAACAGTTTCAAGGAAGATCGGCGTTCCCGGGGCCACATCTGGGGCATCACCCTTCACAAGCAGTCCTCCAACGAGTCCAAGGGGACCAAGAAGAATGGCTCCAAGGGCGCTTGTGCCTATGGCAGTGGCTACAGTGGCGTCGGATTTGGCTGCAAGCGTCGAGGCATCCCCCAGGAAGACCGGTACCGCCTCGGGGCCGAGTGGCTCCAGCCTTTCGAAGGCGAACTTGATCTCCGAGGGCCTGCCGAAACTCCGAGGCGGTTTTACAGATTCTACTTTGGCGATGACCCTGGATCCCCTGGGAGCTACCAGATAGCCTTCCACGGCAAGGTCCTCCTCGAGCTTGAGCCTCACAACATCTCCGGCGACAGCGCTCTTGGGAGAGACCCTGTCGACGAAGGTGGCCTTGAAGACGAGGTTTGCGGGGATATTCACATCCTGCCACGCAAGCTGGCCCGGGAAGAGCAAAGAAAGGAGCCTTTCCAACCTCATGGCGAGGGGTCGACCCTCCCCCACTTCACCCTCCAGCTGCCGCTCTATCTCCGCGATCCTCCTGGCCATGGATAGGTCGGGTCTCACCTCGTGAGCAATGGCCCACTCTGCCAGCCCGGTCTTGAAGACCATTGAGGGCTGGCCCAGGGTCCCGTTCTTCACGAAGTTGAGCAACCCCATCTGCCTCTCTGATATGCTCCCCGGAAGTTCACGTCCGAAAAGGTCCGTCTCCATTTTGGCGAGCCTCTGGATTATCCCTCCGGCTCCCCTCTCTCCGTGGATCATGAGGTCTATCTGGTCCTGCATCTGCTCAGGTGTATCGATATCCTGTCCCCAGGAAGCTCCTGCAAAAGCAAGGGACAGCAGCAGGAACACGAATACCGCAGCAAAGGATCTCCTGGACATCATTCTTCACCCTCCTTTTCTTTTTCCTGCGCCCTTTTACGGGCGGCCCCAATAAAGCCTACGAAGAGCGGATGAGGACGCACGGGCCTCGACTTCAGCTCGGGGTGGAACTGAACTCCCACGAACCAGGGGTGATCCTCGATCTCTATGATCTCCACCAGATCGCGCCCCGGACAAAGACCGGCCATTCGCATCCCCTTCGAAGACATCAGTTCCCTGTAGTCGTTGTTGAACTCGTACCTGTGCCTGTGTCTCTCTTTCACAAGTCTCTCACCCCCGTAAGCTTCAAAGGAGAGCGATGAAGGGTCAAGCTCACAGGGGTACTCTCCCAGCCGCATGGTACCCCCAAGGTCCTTAAGGCCCTCCTGTTCAGGCATGAGGTGAATGATCGGGTCGGGCGTCTTTGGGTCCATCTCCACGCTGTGCGCGGCAGAGATGCCGCAGACATTCCTTGCGAACTCCACCACCGCGATCTGCATCCCAAGGCAAAGACCCAGGTAGGGTATCTTCCTCTCCCTGGCATACCTGGCAGCCATGATCTTCCCGGCCACACCCCTGGACCCGAACCCACCGGGCACAAGGATCCCATGGACGCCATCGAGGAGGGATATCCCCTCCTTTTCAACATCTTCAGCCTCCACGTGCCGGATCCTGACCCTCACCCGGTTGGCCGAACCCGCATGAGAGAGGGCCTCGACAACGCTCAGGTAGGCATCCTTGTGGCTCACGTACTTTCCTACCATTGCCACCTCTACGACGCGCTCGGGGTTCTCGCAGGACTGAACGAACTCCTTCCAGTCCTCCAGGGCCGGCTCCTGTTTGGGCTCAAGCCCCAGCTTTCTCATTACCAGGCTGTCGAACTGCTGTTCGTAAAGCTGAAGGGGTATCTTGTAGATGGAAGATACATCGATGGCCTCCACTACCGCTTCCCTTGGGACACTGCAGAAGAGGGCTATCTTCTCCTTGATGTCGTTCCCCAGGTGGGTCACGGACCGGCAGACTATCACGTCTGGCTGGATCCCAAGGCGGCGGAGTTCGTGTACGCTGTGCTGGGTGGGTTTCGTCTTGAGCTCTCCCGCAGCCGCGATGTAGGGGACCAGGGTGACATGGCAGTAGAGGACGTTCTCCTTTCCCACGCGGTTGGCCATCTGGCGGATCGCCTCGAGGAATGGCTGCCCCTCGATGTCGCCGACGGTGCCCCCTATTTCGGATATCACAACGTCGACCCCGTTATCTATCCTGAGTACCCTTTCCTGGATTTCGTTGGTTATATGGGGTATTACCTGGACCGTAGCCCCGAGGTACTGCCCTGACCGTTCCCGGGAGATGACTGAGGAATATACCTTTCCGGTGGTGACAGTATTGTCGCTGGAGAGTGATTCATCGATGAACCGCTCGTAGTGGCCGAGGTCCAGGTCCGTCTCGGCTCCGTCGTCAGTGACGAAGACCTCGCCGTGCTGAAAGGGGTTCATGGTCCCTGCGTCAACGTTGATATAGGGATCCATCTTGATGATCGATACCTTGAATCCCCGGCGTTTGAGAAGGACTCCCAGGGAAGCCGCGGTGATCCCCTTTCCCAGCGACGATACGACACCGCCTGTTACGAAGACATATTTTGGCATACTGTTCCCTCCGGAAAGATTGACGTTGATAGCGATCGTCATTCACAAAAAATGGTAGCGTATCGTAGATTGTAAATCGCAAATCGTGGATCGGGAAAACCCTTTAGATCGAAAAGCTCTCTTACGGTTCACGGCAAACCCCAAAAACCGGACCAGGACACCTGGGTCCTGGTCCAGTTTATTGCAATAAGGCCTTTTTGTCATACGCAAAATGGCACAGTCAGGGATTCCAGGCTGACCCTATTTCAACACCTGGAGCGGATTGATGGGCTTGTTGTTCAGGCGGACCTCGAAGTGCAGGTGAGGCCCCGTAGCCTGGCCGCTGGAACCGACCTTGCCTATGGGCTGGCCTGTGGAGACCCTCTGCCCCTTGCTGACGTCCAGGCTTCTGCAGTGGGCATAGAGGGTGGTGTACCCACGTCCGTGATCTATTACGACGACCCTTCCGTATCCGCCCATCCAGCCTGCGTAGACGACCTTGCCTGCCTTTGCGGCCCTGATGACCCTTCCTGTGGGCCCCTTGATATCTATTCCGGTATGGAAGTCACGGCGCTTGGTGAAGGGGTGTCGCCTCCAGCCGTAGCCGCTGGTTATACCACCCGACAAGGGCCACTCGAAGGACCTGGAGAATTTCTGGGAACTCTTGTTGGAAGGGTCTCCCAGGACGGCGTATACGGAGGTAACAGGCTTTGCACCGGGCAGGAAGAGCTCCCGGCCCGCTTCGAGGGTTGTTCCCTCCAGGCCGTTGACCCTTGATATCAGCTCCACCTGGGTGCCGTGCTTCTTTGCTATGGCCTCCAGAGTGTCGCCCTTGTTGATCTTGTAGAAGACCCCGTCCTGGTTGGGTATCCTGAGGACGGTCCCGACCCTGAGATAGTTGGGGTCCTTCATGTTGTTGCATCCGAAGAGGGTGTTGATGTCCAGGCTGAAGGAGTTGGCTATGGACCAGAGGCTGTCACCCTCCTTGACGGTGTATTGCCTGACATCGAGGTCCCGGTCGACAGTCTTTGAAGCGGCGTCGACGGCGCTACGTCTCTCTATCTCTGCCAGCACGGCTGCGACGGCTTCTTCATCGACGGGGATCAGCAGCTCCTGCCCTTCGGAGAGCCTGTGGGGGTTCTCTATCCTGTTGGCCTCCTGGATGAGCTTCATGGGAATGCCGAAGGACGTGGCGATGTCCGAAAGGGTCTCGCCGGGCTTGACGTAGTAGTCGGTCCATTGCTTTGGTTCTTCGACGGTCTCCTCCTGGGCAACGGCCTCTTCTTCAGGAAGGGTCTCCTCTAACACCAGTTCCTTCTCGAAGAGGGAGGGACCATCGGGTATGGGGCCGATACCAAGGGCCACCGAGCCCTCGTCGGGCGACTCCTGGGCGACCGAGTGCGAAATGTCCACAACGATGAAGCCGGAGGGAAGATCAGTGACCGCTGAAGCTTTCCCTGCACTTCCAATCAGGGAGGGGGCCGATACCCCGGATGTGAAAAAGGCACAGGCTGTAAGGAAGAGTGCCGCGCTCAACATGGTTCCTATGGCCGCCCAGAACCCTATCCTTCCGGAAAGCCTCATGGTCCATCTCCTGTCCCAACCGTTCATCGATCCGGTTCCTCCCCTCACTCTTTGCCCTGGGACAGCTTGATAGTCGCCAGGAACTCGCTGTTGGTCGCTGTGCTCCTCAGTTTACCGAGGATCAGGTTGAGCACCTCTGCCTCGTCAACGTTGGTGATCCTTCTCCTGAGGACCCAGACCCTCTGGAGTTCATCGGGGTCCATAAGCATCTCCTCGCGCCTGGTACCGGAGCGGGTTATGTCGATAGCGGGGAAGATCCGCTGCTCCGAAAGCTTCCTCGAAAGGTGGACCTCCATGTTGCCGGTCCCCTTGAACTCTTCGTATATGACTTCGTCCATCCGGCTGCCGGTGTCTACCAGCGCAGTGCCGATTATAGTCAGGCTTCCGCCCTCCTCGATATTCCTGGCCGCTCCGAAGAACCGCTTGGGGAAGTAAAGCGCTGCAGGATCCATACCTCCCGACAGGGTCTTGCCCGAAGGAGGGACAACCAGGTTGGAAGCCCTGGCAAGGCGGGTGATAGAGTCCAGAAGGAGCACCACGTCCTTGCCGACCTCGACAAGTCGCTTGGCCTTCTCCAGCGCCAGGTGGGCAACCCGCATGTGCTCCTCGGCCGGCCTGTCGAAGGTGGAGGCGATCACCTCTCCATCGACGGACCTGGCCATGTCAGTGACCTCTTCTGGTCGCTCGTCCACGAGAAGTACCATCAGGATCACATCTGGCTGGTTGGTGGTGACCGCGTTGGCAATGTTCTTGAGCACCGTGGTCTTGCCGGCCTTGGGGGGCGATACGATAAGTGCCCTCTGCCCCTTTCCTATGGGGGAGAAGAGGTCTATCACCCTTGCTGTCAGTTCCGTGCGTTTTGTTTCAAGGACCAGTCTTTCATCGGGGAATATGGGGGTAAGTTTCTCGAAGTGGGGCCTCTTCCTTGCTTCCTCCGGGTCGGAGTAGTTTACGACCTCGACCCTGAGCAGTGCTTCGTAGTGTTCCTGCTCCTTTGGCGGCCGGATAAGTCCCCATACCAGGTCACCGTTCCTCAGGCCGAATCGTCTTATCTGGGAGGCCGACACGTAGATGTCGTGATCGCTGGGAAGGAGCCCCCTTGGGCGCAGGAAGCCGTAGCCCTCGGCAAGAACCTCGAGCGTGCCGCCGCCGAAGCGGAAGCCCATCTGCTCTGTCTGCTCCTTGAGTATGGCGATCACAAGGTCGTCCTTCCGGAGGGTCGAGATACCTGCCGCCCCGAGCTCCTTGGCGTACTTCCTCAGGTCCGCAAGGGTCCTGCCGGCAAGTTCGGCAAAATTGTGCTTGGGCCTGGGAACTCTCCTGGCCTCGCCGTTGTTGCCATTGTCCTTGGACGTGGTATCGACGACGGGAAGGGGCTCCGCCGTGTACTGGGTCTCGGTCATGCCTTTATCATCCATGATCTTTTCCAAACCCCTCCCAGTCAGCGAGGAACTTTTTGATTCCGCTCTCGGTGAGCGGATGATCGAAACACTTTTCAAGGACGTTTAAGGGAACCGTCGCTATATCCGCCCCGGCCAGGGCGGAGTCGATCACGTGCCGGGGATGCCTGATGCTTGCCGAAATGATCTCCGTCTCTATCCCGTGGATATCGAACACCTCGGCGATATCTGCGACGAGCCCTGTCCCGTCCTCGCCAATATCGTCCAAACGCCCCACAAAAGGGCTCACGAAAGCCGCGCCGGCCGATGCGGCCAGAAGGGCCTGCTGGGGAGAAAAAACAAGGGTTACGTTCACGTCGACACCCTCCCGGGCAAGGCGGGAACAGGCGGTCATTCCGTCTTTGGTCATGGGTATCTTGACTGCCACGTTAGGAGCTATCCTGGCTAGAACCCTTCCCTCGGCGACCATGCCCTCTGCATCCAGGGATATGACCTCGGCGCTGACTGGCCCGTCAACAATACCGGCGATCTCCCTTATCAGGGAGTGGAGATCACCGCCGCCGCTCTTGGCAACAAGGGAGGGGTTGGTGGTCACGCCATCAATGACCCCCCATCCGGCAGCTCTCCGTATCTCATCGATGTCGGCGCTGTCAAGGAAGAAACGCATGATAATGAGGACTCCTTTCAAGAAAAAGAAACGGGCGGATCAGCGGACGACGGAAAAGGGGATGCGGCAACGCTCCTTACCGTCACTTTCTATAGCGACATCGTATTCGCCAACTGGGAGGGGACTCCCGTCCTCGCGGAGAAGGAAGAACGCCTTCGATCCGCTTGTTTCGCCGATCCTCAAAGATTCCCGGAAAATGACCCGGTCCTGGAAACGCCAGACGATATCCATGACACTGCCGGGCCTGGGTGCTTCGTAATGGAACATCAGACACACCTGCCGGCCGCCCCACTGAAAGACAGAGGCTTCGCCCACAGGGCAACTGGAGTCGTCGAGTTCACGGCAGATGACGGCGTTATCTATACCCACAGGTCCCGCAAGGGACCTGTAACTCTGCTGCCATAGCAGCAACGCCACCACTGGAACGGACAACACTACGATCATGACAAAGAAAAATCTGCCGGTCTTCTGCATTATACTCCATGAACCCCGCAGTAAGGCAATAGTTTTTTAGAAAACCGGTCCATATAGCCCCAATTTTCAATCCGTTCTGGCTCTATGAACAGTACTCTACCACGTCTAGACTCTGTGTACAAACGAAAAAACCGGAGGCGAAATAACGGAATGGACAAAAACAACGCAAAAAGGGTCGCCCTTGGAGCCATACTTGCTGCAACTGTAACCCTTTCAACAATGCTTCATGTCCCTCTCCCTGGACTTCGAATATACTTCAACCTTGGCGAAGGTGTGATCTACATAATAGCCCTTCTCCTGGGAGCCCGCTTCGGAGGGCTCTGCGGGGGGATAGGGGCCGGATTGGCGGACATGCTACTCGGCTACCCTCTCTGGGCGCCGCTGACGCTGGTGATCAAGGGTACCGAGGGGTACATCGTTGGCCGGCTGGCTCCCAGGGGGCGGATCATAGCAATGGCGGCGGGAGCCGCGGTCATGATAGCGGGCTACACCACCAGCGCCGGGATCCTCTACGGCTGGAAGGTGGCCCCGGTGGAGTTCATGACCGACATCGCCCAGACGGGCATCGGCGCTGCCTTCGCGCTGATCATGGTACCGATATTGGAGAAGAGGATAATTAATCGTTAGTCGTGAATCGTGAACCGTGATTCGTGAATCGCAAGTCGTGAGTCAACAGATGCATTTTTTGAAAAAAATCAAATAAAAAATCTAATTTTCACCACAGAGTACGCAGACGAAGTGCCCGGAGCGGAGCGACAGGGTAGGAACACAGAGAAAAGCTTTTCTTTGTGAGAACCAGAACCTGGAAAAAGGCCAAACCTTTTGCACCGCAGACCTGGTTCCCGAGTAAAGCGAAGGGGTACAAAAACTGTTTTTTCTTAGAACCCAAGTTTTCTGCTTCTCATGTGTTAATAAATCTGCGGATACCATCCTTGATCTTCTGAGCGTTGAAATTAATCAGCAGACCTACTTTCAAATCACTAAGTTTCAGGTATGTAAGGATCTGAGCCGAATGAATCGGAAGAAGGCGTTCGACTGATTTCAATTCCACTACCACAATGCCTTCCACCAACAAATCCACCCGATAGCCAATATCTATTAATTTACCTTTGTATTTTACCGGGAACGGAACCTGGGACTGGACGCTCAAACCGGAATCAACAAGTTCATATATCAGACATCCCTCATAGGTGCTTTCAAGAAGTCCAGGTCCAAGTTGTTTGTGTACCTCTATGGCTCCCTTAATAATCTGGCCACTGATATTGTTAAGAACCTCCATGTCCAATCTCCCCATTTAAGATCATCAGAAATGATTCTAGCAATAATCAGGTTCTTATCAGCAACCAACCCTTCGTAGCGCTCAGTTACCTTATCTGCAGCTAAAAGGGTCAGGGGTGTTTTTGACCTTGATCCTACCCCAAATATGAGTTTGGTTTTCTACCCCATCCCTTTGGTCGGGGTACTTCGTCTGCGTTCCTAACCTACGCCGACAGCATGCCGGCTAGGTCACCTTGTCTGCGGTGTGTAGGGTTTTGAAGTTGGTTTCCCCATAAACAAAGTTTTTGATTCTCTCTGCGGTCCCACCCTCTGCGTTCTCTGTGGTGCAATATTTTTTTGCCTTGGTCTTGGGTTTTGACCCTGACCCTCACAACAATTCGTTTCTCTCTCTTTCCTTTCTCTGCGTGCTCTGTGGTGGAAAAAATTGGCTTTGGCTTTGGGTTTTGCTCTTAAACAAAATATTCGGTTTTCTCTCTTGCTCTCCTCTGTGTCCTCTGCGGTGCAATATTTTTTGCCTTGGTCTTGGGTTTTGACCCTGACCCTCACAACAATTCGTTTCTCTCTGCGTTTCTATTGTTATCATTTCCCATGACAAAATTATCAAATATTTCTTTAAGTCTCGCGACCACCTTCAGGTGTTCCTCAATCCCCAATCCATCCACCGACAGTTCGTTGGAGCCAGTTACTCCGTCAACCGCGCCGGCGGCGGCCATGGCTTCCAGCATGGCCCTTTCCTCTTCCGGATCGTGACCAAGCCATCTTCCCTCGCGGCAGGACATAAGGCATGCCAAAGCGTAGGCGCCCCAGTTGGATACGTCCACAGGCAAGGCCACTGTTGAGGGTACCGTAGAGAGGCAGCTTCTGAATTCCGGGAGGACCTCGCCCATGTGCGGCATCAGGCAGGCCATTCCCGCTTCGTTGCCTCCGTCTCCCACGGCAAGTACCGGTATCCCCTTTTGCAGTGCCGATCCCGCCGACCCGTCCAGTGGCGCCGTACAGTTGCTGATGTCCTCGCCCCGCATGTTGTAGTATCTGCCGTCGCGGGCCCTTCCGAGCCTTTCCACGAAAACCAGCAGGTCAGGGTCCATGTCCAGGATCTCCTCCGGGTCCTCGGCGACAAGAGGCGCCTTGACAGCCAATGCCTGGCAGCATGCATTCGCTGCCGGTGCATTCCATCTGTCCGTCGCCAACGCAACTTTTCGCTCCAGTCGCTGAAGGGTCCTGGCAAGTACGGCTGCCCCCGGAGGGCCGTCGGTCTCGGGAGCTCCAGCCGACGGAACGTAAAAACCGGTCACTATGACCGGGCAAAACGAGGCTTCCAGCAGTGCCAATGCCTCATTAAATTTGGCAGGAGAACATAGCTGCGAGAGCGATCTCCCGCACCTGTCGGATGCGACAATGGGAATGACCTGCTTGAAGAGGTCGGAGGGGTCGATCATAGACCTAGCACCTCGACCAGACGCATCAGCTCGGGATCGAGGGGCTTTTTGGT
>Ga0334882_1002006_pt1 | contig 22278 bp, 23 predicted proteins | sample GraSluR1_MG_5_FD_207226 | JGI IMG/M metagenome (GOLD analysis project Ga0334882, IMG submission 207226) | Sludge microbial communities from methane-producing bioreactor in Wageningen University, Netherlands - Granular Sludge_15_04-R1 | ecosystem: Engineered > Bioreactor > Anaerobic >...
CATGCAAGAACAGGTTGATTTGATTGCTGAACGCCTCGCCCGTGTGGTTGACCGCCTGCAGGATGACCTGCGCGAGATCCGCGCCTTGCTGCGGCATCACCAGGAATTGACCGAATGCCGCCTGGTTTGGCTGGAAACCCAGGCGCAGGATCAGGAGCAGCGCCTGCGTGACGCCCAGACCGCCGCGGCGCAGTTCCGTGTGTTCGCCGGGCTGACTTCGGGTTCATCCGGGTTGCTCTCACTGTTGGCGCTGCTGCGCAGTTTTTTCGGCGGGTAGGCGCATGCAAACCCTGGTTACTCCCTCTCTCTCACAGGCAACGCCCAAAGCACGCTTGATGTCGCTGCTGCGTGACCCGTGCCTGTTCAGCATGGCGGGAGGCGGGCTGCGGCTGCGGCGTTACCAGCAGGCGCCGGCGCGCGCTATCCTGCGCTCGGTACAGGAATCTGCCGGGCGTTCAATCGTGGTCATGTTTCCGCGTCAATCAGGTAAAAATGAACTGCAGGCGCAGTTGGAAGCCTACCTGCTGTTGTTGTTCAGCCAGCAGGAGCGCGAAATCGTCAAAGTCTCGCCCACCTGGAAACCGCAGAGCCTCAACGCCATGCGCCGTCTGGAACGTGTGCTGGCGGGCAATCGTTTCACGCAGGGACGCTGGCGCAAAGAATCCGGCTACATCTACCGGCTGGGCAAGGCGCGCATTTTCTTCCTGTCCGGCCAGCCCGAAGCCAACATCGTGGGTGCTACCGCCTCGCTGCTGCTGGAGGTAGATGAAGCCCAGGAAGTCGGTCTGGAAAAATTTGACAAAGAGATCGCGCCGATGGCCGCCAGCACCAATGCCACATGTGTCTTCTGGGGCACCGCCTGGTCGACGGTCACGCTGTTGGCGCGTGAATTGCGCGCGGCGCAAGCCGCGCAGGCGCAGGACGGCATCCAGCGGGTGTTTCGCATTGACGCTGACGAGGTGGCGCAAGAAGTGCCTTCCTATGGAAATTTTGTCAGTGCGCAGGTTGCCCGCATGGGGCGCCAGCATCCGCTGGTCAAGACCCAATTTTACTCAGAGGAATTGGCAGGCGAAGGCGGCATGTTCCCGCTGCAGCGCATTGCCATGATGCAGGGCAGCCACACGGCGCAGGAAGGCCCGCACAGGGGTGAACACTATGCTTTTCTGATCGATTTTGGCGGTGAAGATGCAGGCGGTGGATTGATTGAAGCAACCATGCACAACCCGCAGCGTGACGCCACCGCCCTGACGATCGTGTCCATTGATTTGAGCGGCTTGTCTGAACCCTTGCTGCGCGCGCCGCGTTATGGCTGTGTCCACCGGCGTGAGTGGCGCGGGCTTTCGCATCCGCTGCTGCTGAGCGCATTGCAGGCATTGATCGAAGGTTGGCAGCCGCGCTATATCGTCACGGATGCCACCGGGTTAGGGGCGCCGCTGACTTCCTTCTTGCAGCGCGCCTACCGTGAACGTGTGATCCCGTTCGTCTTCAGCCGTGTCAGCAAGTCCACATTAGGCTGGGATTTTCTGGCGCTGGTGGATGGCGGGCGCTGGCATGAATTTAAGCAGGGTGCACCGCTTCAACTCACGCACCAGGCGGCTTTCTACCGCCAATTGCGCTTCACCGAATACCGCCTGGAAAGCAGGCAGCAATTGCGCTGGGGTGTGCCGGACGGTGCGCGTGACGCTGACAGCGGCGAGGTACTGCATGACGACTGGGTGCTGTCGGCCGCGCTGGCAGTGGTGCTGGATGGACAATCCTTCCATCAAGTATCCAGTGAAGTGACCTTGATCGAACCGCCGGATCCATTGACAGACATGGACGCCGGTTTTTAGTCATGAAAGGAGAACCAACCCCATGACCTATCCTTTGTCTTCGCCGGTGCTGGCGGGCCAGCCCACCGCCGCGGCGCATTACAACTACCTGCGCACGGACGCCCTCTATCTCGGGCAGGCATCTGAAGATGCCGCCGTGCTGGGGCAATTGCTGGCGCATTACAGCGACAACCTCAATCTGTCACGCCTGGGCAGCAACCGCCTGCGCATTGAAGCTGCGCCTGAAACACCGGTGGCGCTGGTGATCCAGGGCTGTCCCTGCCGGGTGACCGCCAACGTGGATCTTGCCAGCGGCGCCGCACCCAGCGGAAGTGCTGCCGCCTGGTTCGTGTTCGTCCAGCGCGCCAGCGGCGCCAGCACCTTCACCCTGTCGGTCAACACCTCTGCCACACCCGCGCCCAACCAGGCCCTGATCGGCGCCTTCTACTGGGACGGCAGCCAGATCGTGGCGGATTCGGTGTCGCTGCTACAGCGCGAACGCCTGCTGAAGGTGTTGAACCTGTCGCCCAGTCAGCAAGCTGGCGGGCGTTTGTGCCTGCAATCCGGCGAACCGTATGGCAGCGACGACCGCAGCGGCAGCACCGTCTACTACAGCCCCTTCACCGCCGGTGTGATCGCCCTGTACGCGCCGGGTTTCGGCTGGGTCAACCATGCCTTTAGCGAAATCTCGTTACCCTTGCCAGGCACGCCTGATACCAACTACGATATCTTCGCCGGTTGGGATGGCAGCGCTGTGCAGCTGAGCGCCCTGGCATGGGCGTCTGACAGCCTGCGCGCCGCTTCCCTCAGCCTGCAGGACGGCCGCTGGGTGCTGGGCAGTGATGCCAGTCTGCGCTATCTGGGTTCGGTACGCGTCGGGGCAGGCGGTGTGGCCGTTGACAGCAAAACCCAGCGCCTGGTGTGGAATGCCGACAACCGCCGCGCGAAATTGATCTATCGCATGGACAGCACTACCCATACCTACGGCAGCGCCACCTGGCGCATGTGGAATGATGACAGCGACAATTATGCCCAGTTGCTGTTGGGAGAGAATAACCCGTTGACCCTGCAATTGTTCGGCGACCAGAACGGTTCTGTGGCGGGTGACGCCATCCGCGTGGGCATCGGTGTCAATAGCATCGGCGGCAGTGTCATTCTGGGTTCGTCCAGCGGTGACAACTTCAAAGGTTCGGTGGTGTATTGCAATGTGCTGGCGGCGGGCGTGCACCAGTTCAATGTGTGTGAATACGGCAACGCCAGCTCCACCTGCACCTATTTCCGCGCCACGCTCAGCGGCGAGTTCTGGTGTTAGGAGGCAGACGCATGCAGGCCATTCACGAGAAATTCCATTTTACCCCTGCCGCTGTAGAAGCCAGCCAGAGCGGTGCGTTCGAGATTCTCGCCATCACCGCCGGCGAGGGTAACGGCTGGCAATTTTCCGCCGCGGTGCTGCAGCGCTCGCTGCCATTGTGGGCGCAGGTAGATACCTTCATCGACCATACCCGTGCTGCCGGTCAGCCGCGTTCCGTGCGCGATCTCGCCGGGCGTTGTGAAGACCCCCGCTGGGACGACGGCCACAACGGCATCTGCCTGCGCCTGAGCCCCTGCGGGCCGTCGGCGGATTTACTCATCCAGCTCGGCGGCTGGTTATTAAAGGAAGAACCGCCTGCTCCGGCGGTTGGGTTTTCGGCCGACCTGCTCTTCACCGCCGACAGTCAGCGCAATGTAACCGAAATCAAGAAAGTGTTTTCGGTGGATGTCGTTTTTCAACCGGCACGCGGCGGGGCTTTTCTCGCCGCTTTACAGCAATCGTTACCACAACCAAACAAGGAGAATATGACTATGACAATGGAAATCAACCAGACCATGCAGGATCAACCCGCGCAGGGCGAAGAAAAGGAACGTGCCATGTGCGCCTACCTGCTGGAAACCGCCCTGCAGGCCGCCCAACTGCCCGCGCCAGCCGAAACCTATGTGCGCGAACGCTTTGCCGGGGAGGTGTTCACCCCCGAAGCCCTCAAGCAGGCCATTCGTGAAGTGCGCGACCTCACCGCGCAATTAACTGCGCCGCAAACCGTGCAGGGACCCTCGCGCTTGCACAGCCAGCGTACTTCTGAGGACCGCTTGCAGGCGGCGGTGGATGACCTTTTCGGTGCGCCGCGCGAAACCGCCCTGCAGTCGGCACAGGTGGAACGCCTGAGCGGTATCCGCGAGCTGTATATGCTGTTGACAGGCGATATCGACCTGCACGGCGGCTATCATCCCGAACGGGCGCGCTTTGCCACCACCGCCGACTTCAGCGGGCTGGTGAAGAACGCCATGAACAAGGTGGTTGCCAACACCTGGGACGAATTGGGCCGCGCCGGGTATGACTGGTGGCGGCGCATCACACGCGTGGAGCATTTCAATACCCTCAATCAGGTCACCGGCATCCTGGTCGGCACGGTGGGCAGCCTGCCCAGTGTGTCGGAGGGTGGCGAATACGCGGAATTGAAGGTCGGCGACAGCCCTGAAACAGCGACCTTCACCAAGTACGGCGGCTATATCCCCCTCACGCTGGAACTCATCGACCGGGACGAAACCCAGAAACTGCGCGCCTATCCGCGCGAACTGGCAGCGGCAGGATTGCGCAAGATTTCATCCCTGGTGGCGGCTGTGTTCACTGCCAACAGCGGGGTGGGGCCAACGCTGGCGGACACCGGCGCACTCTTCAATGATGACGCCGTCAGCGCGGCGGGTGGGCACGCCAACCTGGGCAGCGGTGCGCTGAGTGCTGCCAACTGGGACACTGCCTGCCAGGCGGTCTTCAACCAGCCCATGCTGATCAAGAATGCCGCCACCTTCTACGGCAGCGGCCCGGCCATGGCGGTCAACCCGCGTTATTTGCTGGTACCGCGTGCGCTCCAATTGTCTGCCATGCAGATCCTCTACCCCAATTTTGAGCGTGCCGCCAGCATCTACAGCGAAAACCAGCAGCGCGGCGAGCCCGGCGATGTGGTGACAGTGCCGGAATGGAGCGATGCCACCGATTGGGCGGCGGTGTGCGACCCGCGCGTTGCCCCGGCTATTTTCCTCGGCGAACGCTTCGGTTTGCTGCCCGAAATTTTCCTCTCCAGCCAGGAAAACCTCGGTGCGGTCTTCACGCATGATGAGCACCGTTTGAAAGTGCGCCATTTCCTGGCGGTGTGGGTGAATGACTTCCGCCCGCTGTTTAAAAGCAACGTCGCGGATGCTTGATGATATTCAGGCAGGAAATAAAGGAGAAAAAATGCAAAACAAATGGAAACTTTTGATCCAATCCAGGAAATTCTGGGCAGCGATTGCCGGCCTGCTGGTGGTGTGCCTGCGCGCGTTTGTGCCCGATTTTCCGCTGGAAGATGATTTGCTGGTCTATCTGGTGGTGGTGATCGCCTCCTACATCCTCGGCACCGCCATCGAAGACGCCGGACACGGCGATTACCTGACCGTGTTGGGCAGGCGGGAAGAGCAGGATGACGCCTGAGCCGCGCAAAAAACCGCGCCAACCTAAAGAGAACTGCCCCATCGGGGCAGTTCTCCGCCCGGGCAATGACGGCCAGTCGCTGTCCTACCGTCCGTTGACGCCCAAAGCACCTGTTGAACCGCAATTGAATGGAAAGGAAACCGCCCATGAAACTGACCGATCTGCTGAAAACCCGCCAGAAGAAGGAACAGACCACCCGCCTGCACCGTGAAAGCGACCAAACCATCACGCTGGGCGGTCCGTGGCGCCAGGCGGAACAGGAACGTACCCCCACTGATCGCGAAAGCCTGCTGACTGATGTCCTCACTGCCTGGCAGGTCAACCCGCTGGCGCGGCGGTTGGTGGAACTGACCACACAATACGTGGTCGGGGCGGGCGTCAGCCTGCACTGCGCTCATGCTGAAACACTGGCTTTTTTGCAGGACTGCTGGCAGCATCCCCTCAACCGCATGCACACCCGCATTCTGGACTGGTGCGATGAACTGACCCGCAGTGGCAACCTGTTTGTGCTTATTTCCACCGATGCCAGCGGCATGAGTTACTTTCGCGCGGTGCCGGCGCTCAGCATTGACCGCATCGAAACCAGCCCCAACGACCTCGACCAGCCGCGGTTATATCACCGCAAAGCCGACAACGAGGACTTTGACCCTCCGCCCTATCCTGCCTATGACGCGGCCATCGACCAGCGCCAGCCGGACGGCAGTTTTCAGGCGGTGATGTGCCATTACACCATCAATCGCCCGATCGGCGCGCTGTGGGGCGAAAGCGACCTGGCGCCGCTGCTGCGCTGGATCTCACGCTATGCCGCCTGGCTGGAAGACCGCGCGCGCCTCAATCGCTTCCGCAATGCTTTTGTGTATGTGGTGCGCGGCAGGTTTCTCTCTGAGGGCGACCGCCTGACCCGTCAGCGCGCCTTGAACGCGCATCCGCCCACCCCGGGCTCGATTTTAGTGACGGACGAGAGCGAAAGCTGGGAGATCATTGCGCCGCAGTTGGACGCGCATGACGCTTCGCTGGACGGTCTGGCGATGAAAAAGATGATCGCGGCTGGCGCGGGGGTGCCCCTGCATTTCCTGGCGGAGCCGGAATCATCCACCCGCACCACAGCCGAAGCCGCCGGCGGTCCCACCTTCCGCCATTTCCAGCAGCGCCAGCGGTTGTTCCTGTGGATGCTGCAGGACCTGCTCGGTGTGGCGCTGGGGCGGCGCGCCCTGCTGGATGAGCGCGTGGATCCCGCGGCTGTTTTCAACCTGACCGGCGCGGATATCTCGGCACGCGACAACCTGTCACTCTCGCAGGCGGCAAAGCACGCACTGGAGAGCTTCCTGCCCCTTTACCAGCAAAATCTACTCAGCGGAGAAGAACTGCTGCGGATGGTGTACCGTTTTTCCGGCGAGGTAGACCTGCCCGCCGCACAACAAGGAGATTCCTATGGCGAGAACGCGTGATGATTACCACCTGGCGGTGCAAACCCTGCTGGGAGACCTGGATGGTGTGCGTTACAGCGAAGCCCTGCTGGATGACGCGCTGGGGCAGGCACTGCATGCCCTTTCGCTGGCAAGCCCGCTGGCGATCGAAGCCACCTTCCCTGTGCCGCAGAGCGGGCAGGAGCTTTCGCTGGCAGGTCTGGCGCCGGTCAATGCCGTCATCGAGGTGTGGTATCCGTTCAGCGAGGATGATTTCTGGCTGGAGCCGCTGGGCGGGTGGCACTTTCTGCGCCTCAGCGGAGCGCCCGTTATCCGCTGGAAGAATGGAACCTTCCGTCAGGGCGAGATGGTGCGTGTGCTGGCAGCCTGCGATCACCAGGTGGCGGGGTTGAAGGACGGCGAAGCCAGCACTCCACCGCCGCACACCGAAGAGACCCTAAAACTGGGCATGGCTGCCTACAGCGTACTGGCGCGTTCCGCCCAGCTGCTCGAACGGCACGGCGCGCTGACCAGCGACCAGAAAGGGCTGCTGGATCTGGGGGAAAAGTGGCTGGGACGCTTTGAACGCCAGTGCGCGCACCTGCGTGCTTCGCCCTTTTCGCCGTATGGAGCGTTGCCCAAAGAAGGCTGGACGCTGGGGAATGCTGATGGCTGGCAGTGATCTCTACCGCTGGCAGAGCGGCGGCAGGCCGGATTGCCCGGTTTGCGCGCGCCTCAATGGCACCATCCAGCCGCTGGACTACTGGCGCGCGGTGGTGATGCCGGGTTTTCACCCGCACTGTAACTGCGAACTGGTGCGGGTGACGACCAACGAGCAGCGTACCCAGGCCCCGCCGCTAATTGCGCCCGGTATTCCGCACCAAAATTTACCGCCCATGGGCAGAGTGCCTCGTGCGGGCCGGCTGCTGCCCGACCGTCCCCGCCCGGAGATGTTCTGAGAACAAGGTGTCTGCACTTCTCAATCACCCCATTCTTGCCAGCCTCCTCACAATCAGTGTTTAAGAACCGTCCCAGGGTTTATTTTTGGGAGCGCAGCGACCAAAAATAAACCCTACATTCATCGGGCGTCTGCCATATACAACCATCCAGCCGTCCGAAAAAAGCCCGTAAGGGAGCCACCCCATGACGAACCTTCCTGTCTTCGTCATGGGCAGTAACATAAAATAACTGCACAGCTCAACCACCCACATTCTTGCCAGCCTACTGACAATTGATGTTTAAGAACCGTCCATGGGGTTAATTTTGGGAGCGCAGCGACCAAAATTAACCCCAACATTCCCCGGGCGTCAGCCAATAACAGCCCCCAACCGCCCGAAACAAGCCCGCAAAGGAGCTACCCATGCCCATTCCACCCATTCTCCACCAAAATTGCCACCTCATCTTGCAGCATCCCGCCGTCAACAGCGGGGAAGACTGTGGTTTCCTCCTGCGCGAAGATCCCGCTCAGCCCGGCGGGGTGGTATCTGTGCAGCGTGAGCGTTCCTCAGACGGCGCCCTGGTGGTGCGTGTGTTCTTCGAAGTGCTGTTAGCGGATGATTTACTCACCCCGCGGGGGGATGCCTGTGCGTGGACGCGCGCGGAAATGTACGCCAACCTGCTGGCGTTGCTCGATCAGTGCGAGGGCATCCGCCTGACATGTGCGGCGGGGGTATTTGAGGATCTGGGTGCCATCGGCCACAGCGCCACCGCCCTGCACAGCGTGCATGAAAGCCGCGTGGCGTGCCAGTTGAACCACAACGGCGTGTATTTCCCGCCGGTGCCGCTGGTGGAGTATCACGCGGCGCTGTGGGACGGTGGGCGATCCTGGGGTGTGAGCTGGTGGCGGTGAGGAGGTATGACACAATCCCACCCACAAGTGACCTTGTCACTTGCGTACCTCCCTTCAGAAGGAGGGGAGACATAATTACCAGTCAGAACCGGAGCGGCTAATTATACATAGCTTGACACTATTCCCATGATTATTGAGGCATAATAATTATTGTATGGTACTAATTACTTACGACAATTACCCTTGGTTTTTTGGTTAAACCCAGTAATTATATCTTCTAGCTTCAGACTTACGGAAAGTTCACAGTATTGGACAAGAAATTAGACTGCCAATGGTATAATTAATATACAAGAATTTTTTTAAATCGTTTTTGCCAATCAGGAGGATTATTATGAAAGACTTTTATAGGGCATTAGTACCAATATTTTTACTCATGGCTTTAGTAGCTCTTGCATGTGGTTCATCTTCATCTGTGGTTGTTTCTACTCCAATAGCTGAAGCAGAGCAACAAAATGCTCAATCCCAAGAGGAGTCAGAAGAGACAGGCCAAGTAGAATCCGAACCGACCCAACGACCCACATTAAAACCTACAGAAGCACCAACAATTACGCCAACAAAAGAAGCACCTTTAGGTACACGTCGAGACAATCCTGCGCCTGTTGGTTCAGAAATATTGACTGATAACATGAGTTTTATGGTGATTGGTGTTATCCGACCAGCTGATGATATTGTTAAAGCAGGTAACATGTTCAATGATGCGCCAGATGAAGGCATGGAGTATATGTTTGTTGAAATTTCCATTACCTGCACAAAATCAGATGTTGACAAATGTAGCTTTAGCACCTTTGATTTTAAGGCTTTAGGATCGAAGGGTATTCTTTATGATGCAGAATGGTTTCTTGCTGGGATTGAAAAAGAATTAGAGTCCACTGAATTCTATGGTGGGGCAACGGTAACAGGATATGTGCCCTTCATGGTTGGCATAGGTGAGGAGAATATTTTGTTGGTTTACGAACCATTCCTCAGTGATTCCTTTTATTTAGAAACCCAATCAGAAGACCAACAATAAAGACAGTGTATTTGGATCTGGAAATATTTTCGTAAACTCCTTGTCTGCCTTAAAACACGACGCCCGGTTTATTCTCGTAAACCGGGTGTCGAGAAGACTTTGTCGTCCTGAACGTGAACAAGCGAAGCTTGTTTCGTGAAGGATCGAAACCACCAGCCATTATCCAGCTGCCTGACGACTGAGCATGTTCAACCACTTCGATTCCTCCATTGCAGATGGCTGCGCCATCTTCCAGTCGGAAAGACAAAAACAATGAACATGTAGGGACAGTACCGCCCCCAACACTCACTCCGTGATCACATGCTCCTGCATCACCCGCCGGAAATGATACCCGTAAATGGTGCAGCGGATGGCGAGCGCGAATTTCTCCGGGAAATGCTTCACCGTCCAGAAGATCAACTGCCAGTAATAGCGCCACTCATCGCCGAACACCCCCAGTCGCACAACGGATTTGAAGAAAGCCCCGATCTCTGCCAATTCCAGGCGGCTCTCGTTGCCGCTGTGCACGGTGTAATTGCTCAGGAATACCTTCACACGCTCGTAATATGGTTTGGGATCATAAATGCCGCGCAGCAAGGAACGGTAACCCTGCTGCAATTTCGATAACTCCATCACCGGCACAATGTTGGTTTGCCCGTCGACGTTGTCGCCTGAGGCGACATGGCTGATGCGGTCGGCTTTGGCCAGCTTTTTATACAATTCTGTACCCAGGGGTGCTTGCAGCAGCCCCACCATGGCGGTGACAATGCCGCTGTTCTGGATGAAATCGATCTGGCGCTGGAAAATGTGCTCGTTGTCGTTGTCAAACCCCACGATGAATCCACCCATCACCTCCAGCCCTTTGCGCTGCAGGTCCTTCACACTATCAAGCAGGCTGCGGTTGCGGTTCTGGGTCTTGTGGCATTCTTCCAATGACATCTCGTCCGGGGTTTCGATGCCGATGAAGACCGAATGGAAGCCGGCTGCCACCATCTGGTCCATCAATTCTTCGTCATCCGCCAGGTTGATGGAGGCCTCGGTGAGAAATCCGCCCAGGTCTTTGCCCTGGCGCCAGGCGATGATGTCGGGCAGGATTTCCTGTTTGATGATCTTCTTGTTACCGATGAAATTGTCATCCACGAAGAAAACATTGCGGCGCCAGCCCAGGCTGTACATTTTTTCGAGCTCTGCGATCACCTGCTGGCTGGTCTTGGTGCGCACACGGTGACCGAGCAGCGCGGTCACATTGCAGAAATCGCAGTTGTAGGGGCAGCCGCGCGTGAACTGGATCGACAGGCAATCATACTTGTGGATATCAATCAACTCCCACTTCGGCACCGGGGTGGTGTGCAGGTCGGCATACTCATCGCTCTGGTAGAGGCGTTGGGCGCCCCCTGCGGCAAAATCCGCCAGAAAAGGCGGCAGGGTCAGTTCAGCTTCGTTGAGCACAAAGTGATCGACGTCATCGAAAGATTCATATTCCTGGGTGAACAGCGGCCCGCCTGCTACCACAACCAGACCATGCTGTTTGCAGCGCTCGATGACAGACTGGGCGGCGCTGCGCTGCACGGACATACCGCTGATGAAGGCCATATCCGCCCATTCCAGGTCGCGCTTGCGCAGCGGGTCCACGTTCATATCCACCAGGCGCAGCTGCCATTCTTCAGGCAGCATGGCGGCAATTGTCAACAACCCCAGGGGCGGGTTGGCGGCTTTCTTGCCGATAAAGGTCAGGGCATATTGGAAGCTCCAGAAGGTATCTGGAAATTTGGGATAGATCATCAACACTTTCATCGCTGGCTCCTTTGACGTAGCAGGGGGAAGACAAACATCCTCGCATTCTTAGTGTAGCCAACCCTGCCTGCGGCTGCATCGCCTGCGCTGCCTATTGCTTCAATGCGGCAGACCTACTTTCATTATAAGTTGTGTGACTGTTGTCAGACAGGCGTATGACAATATGTGCCCCAAGAGATAGAAATGGCTGTCTTTATGACGGCTTTTTTTGTGAAATAGCGTGCGAAAGCGCACCAATCATGTATAATCAAGCAACTATCGGTTGGAGAGTATTGTTATGAACGATCAAGGACACATCTTTACCATCATTGGTGCGGGCAACATGGGCACAGCTATATTGGCGGGCATTTTGCGCAACGGGTTGACCGTGCCGCAGAATGTGCGTGCCACCGGCCGCCGTGAGGAGCATCTGGCAGCCCTGCGTGAACAATTCGGCATCAGCACCTACACCGACAATGCCGCGGCAGTAGCGGAGGCGGATGTGGTGCTGTTATGCGTCAAACCGCAGCACCTGGACCCGGTGATGCAGGAGTTGGTCAACCATCTGCCCGCCAAGACGCTGGTGATCTCGATTGTGGCAGGCGTGCGCATGGCGAAACTGTCTGAAGGGCTCAACCACGGCTGCATCATCCGCAGCATGCCCAACACCCCCGCCCAGATCGGCGAGGGCATCACGGTCTGGACCGCTACCGAAGAGGTCAGCGAGCACCAGATGGCGCTTGCCAAGCAGATCCTGCTGGCGTTCGGCGAAGAGGTGCAGGTGACCGAGGAGCATTACCTCGACATGGCGACCGCCCTGTCGGGTTCCGGCCCGGCGTATGTGTTCCTGTTCATGGAAGCTATGATCGACGCGGGCGTGCACCTGGGTTTTTCGCGCTATGTGGCGGAGAAACTGGTCGCGCAGACCTTGCGCGGCTCGGTCAATTATTATGAAGCGCAGAAAGATCACCCCGCCAAGATGCGCAACGACGTGACTTCACCGGGCGGCACCAGCGCGGCGGCGCTGTATTACCTCGAAAAAGCCGGTTTCCGCACCGCCATCGCGCGCGCCATCTGGGCGGCGTATGAACGTTCGGTCGGGTTGGGCGAGGGCAAGGTGCTGAGAAACCCCGAAAAATAACCCCCGATTGGCATAGCAACCGCTATAATAAACGCAGCAATTAGTCATTCACTGGAGGGAATTATGCTGGGTGCCATCATTGGTGATATAGTCGGTTCGGCCTATGAACACGCCAACCCGCTTGCGCAAGTGTCTCTGGAGTCCAGCCAGATGGTGGTAGATTATTTTGCTTTGTATGGGTGAAAGACCAACGTGGCGGCCTTTTCATAGGGGTTTGCCTTGAGCCGCCATACCCCATAATAACCAGAAATGGGTATAATTCCAGTAATACCTGCTATCCACAGGAGAGCGTTCATGTACGGTGCCATTATCGGCGACATCATCGGGTCAGTCTATGAGTTCGCTCACCCGCCTATCAAAACCACAGATTTCGACCTGTTCACACCGGAATCTGATTACACCGATGATACGGTGTTAACCTGCGCTGTCGCCGAAGCCATCGTCAACCAATGGGATTTCAAAGAAGCCCTGCACCGCTATGGCCGCAACTTTCCGGGGCGAGGTTACGGCGGTCAATTCCAGACATGGCTGTTCACCGACCCGCCCATCGCCTATAACTCGTTCGGCAACGGCTCCGCCATGCGTGTCAGCCCGGTGGGGTTTGCTTATGCCAGCCTGGAGAGTGTGCTGCGCGAGGCCAAAGCCAGCGCCCTGCCCACCCACAATCACCCCGAAGGCATCAAAGGTGCGCAAGCCACCGCTGTAGCGGTATTCATGGCAAGCACCGGCTCCACCAAAGAAGAGATCAAGCAGGCGGTCATTGCCCAATTCGGCTATGACCTCAACCGCACCGTGGAGGAAATCCGCCCGGTGTATCAATTCAACGAAACCTGCCAGGAAACCGTACCTGAAGCGCTGATTGCGTTCTTTGAATCTGAAGATTATGAGAGCGCCGTCCGTCTGGCGATCTCGCTGGGCGGTGACGCCGACACCCTTGCCTGCATCACCGGCGGCATCGCGCAGGCCTATTACAAGGTCATCCCGCAATGGATTCAGGACCGCGCCTGGGCGATACTGCCGCCGCCGTTCAAGCGCGTCATCGAAGAATTCAACCACATGTTCGGTGTGGAGATTTAACCGGCACGTATGTACAATGTCTGCCCGCAATGCGGGATGTATGCCGTTGAAAAGACGGTCACGCCGCTGAACGAAACCCTCGCGCAAGCGTACATCACCTGTCCGCACTGCCAGCACAGCGTGGTTGTGCCGTACCTGCCGCTGTTCATCATTAACGGCGCCAGCGGGTCAGGCAAATCGGCGCTGCAGGTGCAGTTGATGGCACGCATGCAAAAGGTGATCTGGCTGGAGAGCGATATCTTCTGGAGCGACCTCTTCAACACGCCTGAGGATGATTACCTCGCCTTGCGTTCCTACACCCTGCGTGCTGCCAAAAACGTGATGTGGAGCGCGCGTAAAGCACTGGTTCTGCAGGGGACTGCCCTGCCGCACCAGATCGAAGCCAACCCCGAACGGCGCTATTTTTCCGCTGTGTATTACCTGACGCTGGTCTGCGACAATGAAGAACTGGCGCGGCGCCTGCGGGCGCGGCCTGCCTGGCGAGAAACGCAAGATGAAGACTTCATCCAGCACATGTGCGCGTTTCAGGATTGGCTGCGCGCTAACGCCGCCGGGACCAACCCGCCGATGACACTGCTGGACAATACCGGACTGAGCGAGCGCGAAACTGCCGACCGTGTGGCAGCATGGATTGAGGCAAGGCTGGGCGACTGAGGGCTTTCACTTCGCCTGCTTTCTTTCCATTCTTCCGGCAGGTTTGTTAGAATCAAAGAAAACGAATAATTCACTGGAGGAACCATGATGAAATTGGGTGTGATGATTAATCTGGATGAAACCGTGGAGACACGCTTTGCCAGAGCCGCCGAGATGGGCTTTCCCACGGTGCAGCTGGTGTGTTGGCAGGAAGCCTTCTTCACCGATGACTACGCCCGGCGTGTGCGCGCCGCGAGTTCAACAAGCGGCGTTGAAGTCAGCGCATTCTGGTGCGGTTACGGCGGACCGGTGGTGTGGGACAACTACATGGGACCTGAAACCATCGGCCTGGTACCGCCTGCCTACCGCTTCCAGCGTGTGCAGACCCTGGTGCGCGGGGCGGCATTCGCCCAGAAACTGGGCGTGAAAGACCTCATCACGCATGCCGGCTTTCTGCCCGAAGAACCGTTTCACCCGCATTATGCCGGGGTGATCGCCGCGCTGCGCTATGTGGCACAGGCCTGCCTCGATCACGGGCTGTATTTTCTGTTCGAAACTGGCGAAGAGACCCCCACCAGCCTGCTGCGCACCATCGAAGAGATCGGGCTGCCCAATCTGGGCGTCAACCTCGACCCCGCCAACTTACTGCTGTACGGGCGCGGCAACCCGGTAGACTCGCTGGACGTGATTGGGCGTTATATCCGCGGCGTGCATGCCAAGGACGGCTGCTATCCCACCAACGGACGCCAGCTGGGCGAAGAAAAAGCGCTGGGTGAGGGGCGGGTGAACTTCCCTGCCTTGCTGGGCGGGTTGAAAGCGCTGGGCTATGACGGCGCGCTGACCATCGAACGTGAGATCGAAGGGCCGCAGCAGACCGCCGACATCATTACCGGCAAGCAGTTCCTTGAGCAGATCCTGGCAGAACTGGAGGGTTAAGATGATCAAGATCGCCATAGTCGGCACCGGCGGCATGGGCCGCGTGCATGCCGAATGTTATCACTCCCTGCAGCAGCAGGGGCGCGCGCTGTCGGTGATTGCCGCGGCGGATATTGTCATTGACAAGACCGCCCCGGTGCTGACCTTGCATCCGGATGCGCGTGCGTATGATTCATTGGAAGCGCTGCTGGCGGCAGAATCGCCTGTAATGGTGACGATCGCCACGCCCTCGCACCTGCACGCGGAAATGGCGCAGGCTTGCCTGGCGGCGGGCGCGCATGTCTTCTGCGAAAAACCGATGGCGCTCAGCGCGGTAGATGCGCTTGCCATGAAAGAAAGCGCTGCCCGTCACCAACGCTGGTTGATGATCGGGCAGGTGGTGCGTTTCATGGACACCTACCGCTACTTGCAGCAGAAAGTGCAGGATGGTTCTTTCGGTGCGCTGCGCGGACTGCGCCTGTGGCGTTCTTCTGCTGCGCCGCTGTGGGGTGAACGCTCGTGGTTCCTTGAGGAAGCCCTCAGCGGGCGCGCGCCGGTTGATTTTCATATCCACGATACCGATTTCATCGTATCATTGCTGGGCGCGCCGCAGGCAGTCGAAAGCCGCCTGTTGGATGACGGCGAACAGCTTTCCTATCTCTATACCCACTATCACTACCCGGAGGTGGAAGTGCGCGCGGAGGGCGGCTGGGTCAACGGCCCGCTGCCGTTCAATTTCGGTTATGAAGCTATTTTCGCGGAGGCGGTGTTGCATAACCACAATGATGAATTGATGTTGTATGAGAACGGAAAAGAACCGTTCAAGGTGGATGTCAACACGGCGCTGGCGATGGATACCGATACCAATCTGAGCGACCTGGGGCCTTATGTGGCAGAGAATGACTATTTCCTGCGCTGCATCAAGCGCGGCGACGCACCTGCCCTGGTCACGCCAGAGAGCGCGTTGACTGCACTGGCGGTGGTGATGAAGGAAATCGAATCTGCCCGCTTGAGCAAGACGGTGACGTTGTCATTCTAAAGAACAACCCAGGAACAGCCATTGCGGCTGTCCGCAAGAATAGGCAAGATCGACACGGAGTTTATTCCCGTAAACTCCGTGTCTGGGTTAACGTATCAAACAAGGCACCTGGTTAACGAGAATAAACCAGGTGCCTACCAATGTGATTCACAGAAAAAACGATCAACTTCAGCCACTCATCAAAAGAACAGTTTGACAAGTTTCAGCGCGCGCTGCTTCCAGGGAACACGATGCGTCAAGCCGGTTGTACCGCTGAATTGGTCTTTGTTCGTCAAATACCACTGATAGTTGCGCAGTAAGGCTTGCTTATTGGAGTATTTGGGCGCAAACCCCAGGACTTTGCGGGCTTTTTCGATGGATACGAAGGAATCTTTGGAAGCGGTTTCATAGATCCAGGGATACAGGGGAGATAGTTTCAATGCCTCCAGCACCTTCAGGATCAATATCACAGGCGCGGCAGGGAAGGGTTTGATCTTCTTGCCGTAGCCAGCTGCATCCAGCACCGCCTGATAATCCTCTTTCATGGTGGTATATTCAGCCGCGCCAACGTTAAAGGTGTCATTGACGATGCTCTCATCCAGTTCGATGCAAGCAAGAATCACCTGGCACAGGTCTTCGACGTCCAACAACTGGTACTGATTTTTGCCGGAGCCAATCATGGGGAAATGTTTGCCATCGCTCGCCCATTCGTAGAAAATTGCAAATACTCCCAGCCGTTCAGGGCCGATGAACGATTTGGGGCGAATGATGGGAATGCACAGTCCTTTTGCGCGGTATTCCTCAGAGATTTCCTCGGCTTTCACCTTGGCGATGCCGTAGGGACCCACACCGCTGCGCGCGTCGGTTTCATACAGCGGATGATGATCGGGCACACCATAGACAGCGGTTGATGAAATATGGATAACGCGCCGAATGCCGTAAGCAACTGCCTGTTCAAACACATTGCGCGTACCTTCAATATCGGTGGAAAAGATCTCCTCCGGCGTATACAGTGGCAGCGCGGCGGCGGTATGAATGACCAGATCAGCCCCTTTCATGCTTTCTTTGAGGGCGTCCTGGTCGCGGATATCACCCTGAAAGAAAGTGATCTGATCGCGTTCCGGATAGGTGAAATCCACCAGGTCGATCCCGGCGATATCATCATACCCTCGCGCTTTTAAGGTTCGAACCAGATTAATGCTGAGAAAACCACTGATGCCTGTAATAAAAATGCGCATGTCCAATCCTTTTAACGATGTCTATGTTCAATTGTGCTGAGAGAAAATAATATTTAAACCTGCTGGATAAATGTAACACTATTATAAGTGATTATGAAGCCAGCCCCCGGGTTTTCGAGGACACAGGTGTTGTTGATTCGGTCATTCCGTCATCACGACCATGAACCAGCAAAGCCTGATTTGAGAGTCGAAGGATCAAAACCACCTGGCGCTGAGGACACCACAGGTGATGGCTCAGCCGTTTCGATTTCTCCGCTCCCTGTGGTCGGTCGCAATGACAGAGCCAATGTACGTGTAGGGGATACTTCGTGCGCTGACGTTGTCAGCCGGCCCTCAGCATGACACCGAATCTTTTTCCCTACAACACCCCCGCCAGCAGCGCCAGCACCACCCCGCCTGCCACCACCGAGCCCAATTGCCCGGCGGCATTGGCGCCCATGGCGTGCATCAGCAGAAAATTCTCATAATCCTCTTCCATCGCCACCTGGTGCACCAGGCGCGCCGACATGGGAAAAGCGCTGATGCCCGCCGCGCCAATCAGGGGATTGAACTTCTTGCCGCTCAGCAAATACATGAGCTTGCCGAACAGCACCCCGGCAGCGGTATCAGCGATGAAAGCCAGCAAACCCAGCCCCAGGATCGCCAGGGTCTGCGGTTGGATGAATTTGTCGCCGGTCATGGTGCCGCCGATGACCAGCCCCAAGAACAGCGTGGTCAGGTTGGCGAGTTCGTTCTGCGCCGCGGCGCTCAGCCGCTCCAGCACACCCGATTCGCGGATCAGGTTGCCGAACATCAGCGCCGAGATCAGCGGCGAGGCTTTGGGCGCAATTAACGACACCAGCAGCGTAACCAGCAGCGGAAACAGGATGCGTACGGTGCGTGAAACCGGTTTGGCGCTGTAGGGCATGCGCACGCGCCGTTCTTCCCGTGTGGTCAGCGCGCGCATCACCGGCGGTTGGATGATGGGCACCAGTGACATGTACGAATAGGCCGCCACAGCGATAGGCCCCAGCAGTTCCGGCGCCAGCTTGGAGGAGACATAGATAGCGGTCGGCCCGTCGATGGCGCCGATGATGCCGATCGAGGCGGCTTCATTCATCGGGAAACCCAGCAGCAGCGCCAGCATTAAAACAACGAAAATGCCGATCTGCCCGGCAGCGCCCAGCACCGCCATTTTGGGGTTTTCCAGCAGAGGGCCGAAGTCCGTCATGGCGCCGATGGCGATGAAGACGAACAGCGGGAATAACTCGGTGGCGATGCCGGCGTCATACAGCGTTTTCAGCATGCCGCCCTGATCAACTACGCCGGTGAGGGGCAAATTGGCGAGAATGGCGCCGAAACCGATTGGCAGCAGCAGCATGGGTTCGTATTCTTTTTTGATCGCCAGGTAGATGAGCAATCCGCCCACAGCGATCATGACCGCGTTCTGCCACGAAAGTTCACGAAATGCGCTCAGTAACACAGACAGTTGCGAAAGATCCATACGCCCCCTCTCAGGATATGACCATCAACAGGTCATTGTGGTTGACTTTGGCGCCGTTTTGCACAGCCACCTTGCTGACCACCCCGTCTTTGGGCGCGCGGATGGCGCTTTTCATCTTCATGGCTTCCAGCGCGCACAGTGCGTCGCCTTTTTTGACCTCGTCGCCAGAGTGTACGGCGATATCGAGGATCACGCCCGGCATGGGGGAGCGCACCTCGCCTGAACCGCCCGAAGAAGGCGCGGAGGCGGGGGCTTGCGGCTCGGATTTGGGCGCGGGGCTGGCTGGCTGTGCCGGGGCGGGCGCGGCGGTAGCGCCTTCTTCCGTCACAGACACGCTGTAAGCAGTGCCATCCACCACAATTTCCAGCGGGTCAGCCTGCACATCCTGCACTTCCACATGGTAGTCTTTGCCATTAACGGTTACTGTCAGTGTTTTTCTGGTCATAGTTGTCATCCCTGGGGGGTTTATTGGTTATCCGTTGACTGCCACCAGCGGCTGCGCGGCTGCTCCAGCCGCGCGCCCAATCCACTGGTTGAGCGCCTGAACCCGGTGGGTGCGTCCACCTGTTTGGCAGGCTGGTAGGCGTTTTTTACATAGACCGCGGCGGTGATGGCGGCGGTGAGGGCTTCATCGCGCTCCTGTGCGGGGACTGCCACGTTGATGATGATCTCTTCTTCTCTCTCTGGCGGCTCGCCTGCGGCATCCTCTTCTTTCTTTCGGTGGCGCGGCTGGGCGGGAAATGCCAGGCGCAGCAAAAGGATGATGCCGATGAACATGCCCAGCGCCAGAAAAGTGGTGATGATGCTCATCAGGCTGAGTTCCAGTCCCTGTAAGATTGCCTGCATATCCATACCCGCCTCCTACATGGGAATGCTGCCGTGCTTTTTCACCGGCAGGTGTTCTTTTTTGTCGCGCAGCAGCTCCAGCGCGGCGATCAGGCGTGGGCGGGTTTCAGACGGCAGGATGACATCATCGACATAGCCGGCTTCCGCGGCGCGGTAGGGGTTGGCGAAGCGATCCTGATACGACTGGATCAGTTCGTCGCGGGCGGCTTCGGCGTCCTCGGCTTCGCCCAGTTCTTTGCGGTAGAGGATGTTGACTGCGCCATCCGCCCCCATCACGGCGATCTCGGCGCCGGGATAGGCAAACACGAAATCAGCGTGCAGGTGGCGGCTGCTCATCACGATGTAGGCGCCGCCATAACCTTTGCGCGTGATCACAGTCAGCTTGGGCACGGTGGCTTCTGAATAGGCGTAGATGACCTTAGCGCCATGGCGGATGATGCCGCCGTGTTCCTGCATCACCCCGGGCATGAAGCCGGGCGTGTCGCAAAAGGTGACCAGCGGCAGGTTGAAGGCATCGCAGAAGCGCACAAAGCGCGCGATCTTGTCCGAGGCGTCGATGTCAATCGCCCCCGCCAGATATTCGGGCTGGTTGGCGACAATCCCGACCGGCTGGCCGTGCAGCCGCCCGAAGCCGATCACGGCATTGGGCGCGTAGAGCGGCATCACTTCAAGGAAAGAACCCAGGTCAAAGACATGTTCGATGATGGTCTTGATGTCATAGGGCTGGTTGGGGTCGGTGGGCACAAAGCTGTCCAGCAGGCTGTCCATGCGTTCGGGGTCATCGTTGGGGGGGATGACAGGCGGGGCTTCCTGGTTGTTAAGCGGCAGGTAAGACAGGATACGCCGCGTGAGATCAAAGCAGGCGGCTTCACTCTCCAGGGCGAAGTGCGCCACACCGCTGCGCGCGGCGTGCGTTTCCGCACCGCCCAGCGTTTCCAGGTCAACATCCTCGCCGGTCACGGCTTTGACCACCTTGGGGCCGGTGATGAACATGTTGGAGGTTTCCTGGGTCATGATCACGAAATCGGTCAGCGCGGGCGAATACACCGCCCCGCCGGCGCAGGGCCCCAGGATCAGGCTGATCTGGGGGATGACGCCGCTGGCGAGGGTGTTGCGGTAGAAGAGTTCGCCGAACGCCGCCAGCGAAAAGACGCCTTCCTGAATGCGCGCGCCGCCGCCGTCATTGAAGCCGATCACGGGCACGCCGGTTTTCATGGCGGCGTCCATCAGTTTGACCAGCTTGAGGCCGGCGCCTTCGCCAAACGAACCGCCCAAAATGGTGAAATCCTGGGAAAACAGGCACACCGGGCGCCCGTCAATTTTGCCGAAACCGGTGATGATGCCGTCGCCGTCATATTTTTGTTCGTCAAGGCCGAAATCTGTGTGGCGGTGCACCACGAAGCGGTCCAGCTCCTGAAAACTGCCGGGGTCCAGCAATTTTTCGATGCGTTCGCGGGCGGTCAGTTTGCCCTTGGCGTGCTGCACCTCATGGCGTTTTGCACCGCCGCCCTCGGCAGCCGCGGCGCGCTTCTGGCGCAGGCTTTCGTTCAAATGCGCAGACGACCGTTCACGTTCTGTGGAAAGGTCTTTGGGATCACTGTCCATACAGGGTTCTCCTTAGTAAATGGCGAAATTCGGTCTTGGTGACGTACGCCCTAAGTGTAAACGCAGAGAGAGAGAATGGCAAGTGCTGGGGGTTGAAAAAAGGTTGTATCCCCCAACCTCAACAATTGCGGAGATTGGAACCGTAGGGGCGGTGCATTCAGTTTTACTGAATCATTTACCGCCCCTACAAAGCCGTTCCACACTCCAGCCCGCCCAGAAAGGACAGCAGCCCGTTGAGCACGGCCTCTACCGATGTGATCGAAAACAACCCAATCTGCGCTGCCCTGCGCGGGCTGTGGGGGTGCGGTTTACCTCTGTATTGATCTGTGGTTTGCTAACCGGATTGTTATAGCGGCAGCGTTGCCACCGCAGCCAGGAACGAAGACAGTGCCAGCACCGCGACACCAAATCCGATGTTGACGATCAACAGCAGGAAACTGGCTTTCTCAAGCGATGGCGCGGGTTGTTTCATCAGGCGTGCGTTGATAGTTGAGCGGATGATGGCAACCGCAACCATCAGAATCATCAACAGATGTTTGATGCTGAGCGCATTGGCATAGGGGCTGCCGAAGGTGAACAGTCCGCTCACAGCCGGCGAACGGCGAGCCATCAGTATGCCGGTGGCTGCCAGGCCAACCATACTGATAATCGCCAGGGTCTGCAACCGTTTTTGCAGAACATGAGAGGTCTGTTTGCGGGTTTTGCCGTCGGTGATGGTTTGTTTGAGGGCGGGCAGGCTGGCAAATGCCAGCGCGATCATTCCGCCGATCCAGACAGCGGTGAACAGGTTGTGCAGCGTAGATATGATGACGGGGAGAATGATTTGCGGATTCATGGGTTGTATCCTTTCAAGAGGCAGGGGTCAGTAATTGTTGAAACAGGCGCAGAAACAGCCCCTGTTCTTCTTCGTCCAGGCGAGCCAGCAGTTCGTGCGCTTTGTGGCGGCGGTAATCGGCGATCTGTGCGTGTACGGTCATGCCTTGCGGGCTGAGG
>Ga0334882_1002007_pt1 | contig 22264 bp, 8 predicted proteins | sample GraSluR1_MG_5_FD_207226 | JGI IMG/M metagenome (GOLD analysis project Ga0334882, IMG submission 207226) | Sludge microbial communities from methane-producing bioreactor in Wageningen University, Netherlands - Granular Sludge_15_04-R1 | ecosystem: Engineered > Bioreactor > Anaerobic > Unclassified...
GTCGGAGAAGTTGGTGATAGAGATCTTCTGCTGTCAGCTTCCCATCGTTGAGGTTCTGTCGCAACACCTCATTCGCTGGGTTGGCTATAAAACCGGAACCAAGCAACATCAAGGCTTTCGTAACGCCAGTACGCAGCCCATCCCGGACACGCTCACCAGTGCTTATTGTCTCGTTTCTCCACTCCTCCCAGACAGTCATATCAATCTGATTTTCAATATCGAAGACCCGAGAAACATGAAGAATTTTCCAGAGAAGCGTGTATTCGGAGTAGTGATCATCCTCAAGCATTGAATACAGATCGAATTCCAAATACTGAGGACGTGCCATGGTCGGAGATGACCTGAGCAGACGAATGACAGAACCATTGGAGACCACGCCCCAGGAACTCTTACCCAAGGCATTGAGATACTCCTGTGACATCTGGAAGAGCGAACGATTACGAACTTTTGCACCACTGATTCCAAACCTGGCATCGGACACATCAAGACCCATATCATAGGCGGCTACCGTAATGGGTATTCTTTCAAATGCAATCTTCTGGACCGGGTAGCCATAGTCTCCTACCCGTTTGGATCGTACTCTCTGATACTCCGTCCACCCAAGGCAGCTGGACATGAATTTCATGAAAAATGTATCAGTAAGCTGGAAAGCATCAGTATTGGAACTCTGGCGACGATTCTTGAATTCTGCATGCAATGCACGGGCTATCTGATAGGAACGGCCGATCTCCTCGATCATCCTCAATCCTGCTGGAATCTGGTAGTCTGATTCTTTCTGGTGTATAGCCTCATTCTTTGCAATTTGTTCCAAAAGATCCGGCAACAGCAATGACCCCTCCAAGCGGATGGTCTGCCATGATATTCCGTGTGAATTACGCCTAGCCATTGAAAACTCCTTACAACGAATCAACAGACGGAAGCAGCACATACACTCCCATCAAGTCAGCGGGGAAACAAGGACTCACGGTCACCGATCCCTTCGCACTGGCAGCAGAACGAACCCTTCGGTTCTGTTCCAGCAGCTTGTTTGCATGCTCCTTGCAAATCTGTTCAATCGAACTCTGCTGCGAACGGTAGAACGCAAGGGCCTTCAACACATTCTGCTCCTGAGCACCTGATGACAGAGTCCCTGAAGGCTTGCAAGAAAACAGCTTCAAAGCATCCTTCTCTGCTATCCACTCTGGATTCACCATTCCTCTGCTGCCGATGACGATCAACTCCTCAGCCATCAGATAGCGTGACTTATCATTGAGCTTGGTTGCTATCTGGTGTCTGACCCGCACCAGGAACAGGGAATACGCCTGATCAACTTCAGAGGTCTCAATGACTGCACACCGACCACCAATTGGTTTGTCATTACGGTAGTCCAGAGTGTTTTCCACCACATAATCACTAAGAATCTCCACGATGGGATGACTTCTGTGCAGAAACTCAGCACCGATGGGTGCTGGATTCTTCATGGACAATCGTATGGGTTTCTCATAGGAAGCCTCGACAAATCGATCTTTCAACTCACTGGGAAGATGGGAAGGATCCAGTTCAAACTCCTTTTCAGAGATGGCTCTCAGTGGATTACTCAACCGCTGAAGCAGGGTCTGCATCATCTCTTTGATGGTATCGGCAGATCCCAGCACTCCCTGTTCCTCCTCCCATTCCGGAATAACTTCCTCGGGATGCAAGGAACGTTGAGCAAAGATTGTTTTGTTCTTTTTCGCATTCTCCCTGGCATCCTTCCAGGGGCCTTCGAAGGCTTCTGTTGCTTGCTGGATCTCACCGAAATCAAAGGAAAGCTGTCCACCTTCTCTCTTGAATGATTTCTTCAGTAATGCAGCTTGGACCAAGGCATTCCCCACGGCTTCACTATTCTCAGGAATCGGAACCATGACTCCAAGTTCCTGCTTGATGGCCGTCGCTTTCCTGAGAATGACATTGATGATGAACCCATCAACCGGGTTGTCCTCACAGTACATCATCGTACAACGTACTTCTGGGAACTTCTGTCCGAATCGATCCACCCGTCCTTCACGCTGCTCATGCCGGGTTGGGTTCCAGGCGAGATCATAATGGATAACCGCATTGAAATATTCCTGGAGGTTGATGCCTTCAGAAAGACAGTCGGTCGCTACAAGGATTGTCTTCTCAGCCTTTCCAAGCAACGCAATTCGCTCCTGTCGCTCTTCGGCTGACAACTCACCGGTGACTACATCAATCGTATACTTCGGAAACTTGGTTTTTAGGTACTCTCCAACGTATTTTGCAGTTGAAATGTACCTGCAGAATATGACCGGGCTGAAATTGTCCTTCAACAAGGAACCTTGCAAATGACTGACCAACATTTCCAATTTTGGATCGGTTTGGTCCAGCAAACCCTGTGCTTTCTTTAGCAGTCGCTTCAGTTCCTGCGTCTCATTGAAAAGCCGAGTGGGGGTAGTGTCATCCACAGCAAAGTCAACTGCCTCCTCATCGAGAATATCAGCTCCCTCCAACGAGAACTCGTCATCGGTAATATTCTGGAGGCGGCTGGTCAGGACACTGACGGCAGATGCCGGGCTGGAAGCTACGCACCGGAATAGAGCAAGAATGGCATACCAAATCATCTTGCCTGCAGGAGTCTGGTTTTCCTCATGCGTTTTCGCCAGAGTGTAACAATAGACTCTCACCTCTTCAAAGAAGGTCCTCCACGTATCGTTGAGATGGTAGGATATCTCCTTGATCATTCTCTCCGGGAAGATTGAATCATCCTTCCATTCTGAGATGTCCATTCTCCTACGCTGTACAAATTGGGTTGCCAACTCTTCGCGCAGCTGCTTGTCCTTATTCTGGTCCTGTCCAAGCAATAAGTATTTCTCATCAAGCAAACCAAGCAGGTTGTGAAAAGCTTCATCATCACCCGAATGGGGAGTAGCAGTAAGCATAATCAAAGACCGTGACTTGTCACTGGCAAGCTTTTTCAACAGCTCATACCGAAGCTGCTGATTTGTTCCTTTGCTGGTACAAGTATGTACCTCATCTACAACGATGCACTGAGGTGCTGTTGAGAGGAAGTTTTCCCTATGAACAGGGTTCTTAATATAGTCCAATGACACAACAAGCACCGGATACCGGTCAAACAAGGATTGACCAACCGGCAATGTCCTCTCCAAAGAAGATACTGAGGAGGATGTCAATGCGACTGCAGGAAAGTTGAAACGCGTATGCAACTCCCCTACCCATTGGTCGACAAGGTGAGGTGGACAGAGGACGGCAAAACGATCAATTTCAAACCGATCCCACAGCTCTCGAACGATAAGGCAAGCCTCAATGGTTTTTCCTATACCAACATCGTCGGATATCAGCAACCGCACCGGGTCCATCTTCAGTGCCATGAGAAGCGGTACCAGCTGATAGGTTCTTGGTTCAACAGCAATATGTCCGAATGATCGGAAAGGTCCTGCACCATTGCGGAGCTTCAACATCAAAGCCTCTCGGAATAGGGCACCGGAACGCATGTTTGAAAGCTGGGAAGGCACCGGATCGTCAAAAGAAGCCGCCTGAACAGGTTCCTGCTCAAGCTCTGGAGCTATATATACCACCTCATCGCTGCCCCGTAATGGCCGAAGAATCAGGACCATATCATCACTACCAGCCTGAACAACCCAGTCTCTTCCTCTTGCACGCACCAGGTTGCCGGGCGTTGTACGAAAATTACTCATCTCTCATTTCCTCATTCACCGAACACATCGGAATATGTTCTAAAAATCTCGTCCCAGGAAGTCTCATCCGAACTGATTTCCAGAATATTGATGGACCTGTCTGCACAATACTGCTTGGTTGCTTCACTCGCTTTATCGAAAAATATGGCGGTTCTCGCAGAGGTATACAAAAGGGGAAGCACTGAACCGTCCTTGATGGTTACCAAGCTTCTCTCGGGAAGTTTGAGATTCCTTCTCTTTAAAGCCTGTGTAAACTCTGACTCGACTCCTGAAATCTCTGCAAGCGATGCATCCTCCCGTTTGGAAACAGAACCATTGGCAAGTGCAACCAAGATTTTAATCGCATCGGGATCTCTTCGATCTATGTCCAGATGTTCTGGCTGATTGTAATAAGATAACAGGCACTGATAACAACCCGCCTCACAAGGAGGATTGCCTTTCTCATCAACGGCTTCCTGCATATGATCAGCATCCCATGACTGCTGATTATTTACATAGTGCATGATCTTCAGTGCTTGGTCAGCCACCATCGAGAGAGCTTTATTCTCCTCGACCAGCCTATTCAATACACCGGCGCCCCCTTCCACTGCCTCATAGAAGAGAATTCTCTTCCTGCACTCGTTGGTCGGCAGGGGTTCAACTGCCAGCTCTGATTCTTCAATCTGGAACACTTGTTCAATACCACGCTTCAGAGCTGCCTGCAGGGTAACCATGGTTTTCTGGGACAATTCGCCTTCGGGGTGGAACACCAGGATATTCTTGCAGTCTTCCACATAGGGGACAATCCGCTGAGGCTTTACCTTATTGGTTACCGGTACCTCAGAATTCTCCGGCTCATCCTCGTCCTCACCCTCTGACTTACTCCATAGACCGGACAAGGGGTCAATCGGGAACCCAAGGAGCTCCTTGTTGGTTCTGCGCTTCCATCCCTTGTTGATTTTGTAGACGGTGGCAGCTTGGGCATACAACATTTCACCAAGCTTATCTTCCCCAAGCATGATATCGGAGGCTGTAGAGAACCGTGAATCTGAACCGTTGAATACATACGAGGTCTGAAGGTCGTACCCTACCCGCTGCCTTTCCTCATCATTCATGGAGATACGCTGCACCAACCGTGTCTCCACCGTTTCAATGCGGTAGAGTGCATTGATCCGAATGCTCTCAGTCAGGAGGTCCCCACAACAGGGACAACGTTCGGGAGAATCTGCATATCCGGAAGCAATGACACCGTAGCCGCAATGCTCACAGATGATTGCATCGTTGGTGGTCAACTGAGTGCTACCATCGGCCATTGCAATACTTGTAGCAGCATTCAGCTTGGCCTTCACAACCCTGAATACTTTTCCTTGGTGATAGATCAGGCTTCTTGGGCCAAACTCAGAAAGAGCAAGGAACCGGGACCTTGAAACAGTTGTAGCATCATCCTTGTCATCAGTTGTGCTCGGTATCCAGGCAAGCAATGGCAAGCGCGGGAAGTTGTAACCAGGAAGCACTCCCTGGCTTGCTAAATAGCGATAGCTATAGAAATCAGATGATGAAGAGTTCCTGCTCCTGGTTGTTGTCAACAAACCCATTTGAATGCTTGCATCGTTGTAGAGCTTTTGGGCAGCTTTCTTTTGTTGTTGATTGGCAGTTGGAGACGTGTTTACTTTATGTGACTGCTCCTGTTGCTGTCGTGTTGCCTTGAACAAGTTCCGCCAGCGGTCAAAGGCAGCTTCAAAGCGATCCCAAGCCGATGAGACCAGAATTTGCGCATAGTGGTCATCGAACCAAGGGGCTTTCTCTGGTGAAAGGTATTCTTTGACTGTTGCAAGAAGCGCGTTGATCTCACCTAAGGAGCGCTGAGCAAGCTCAGGATTGCAGAAAACTTCCTTAATTTCCTTCCTTACCTCGAGGAACGACTCCTCGTGTTCAAGATCAAGGATCTCAGGAATGGAAGAACCTATTGGATGTCCAGACAAGGCAAACCATACCGCCAACATATGACTGTCGATAAGATCCTTGTTTGAGAGATCCAGCGAAGGGGTTCTTACGGTACCATGGACCATCTCATTCTTGTGATGGAAGAACCATTGATCGTGGGGACTTTGGGAAGCGCAATAAGAAACCACCAAAGCGGCTTGCCCTGATCGGCCCGCACGTCCCGAACGCTGGGCATAGTTTGCCGCAGTTGGGGGGATGTTGCGAAGGTATACGGTATTGAGCGATGAGATATCAATGCCCAATTCCATGGTTGGAGAACAATAGAGTACAGGCAGCGGTTCCAGCTGCTTCTTTTCTGGATGTTCCTTCTTCCATGACTCCTGATCTTCCTTGGAGTACCGGAATCTCTTCTCAAGGATCTCACGCTCATCCGACTCAACTTGCGCTGTATGTTCCCTGGACTCAAACCTAAACAAGGTGAAATCCCGGGATTTGAACTGTGTTGCAATCGATGAATACAAGGTAGAAAAGAAATCATTGGCCCAGCGGGAGTGGTCTATGTTGTCTTTCAATTTCCAGACGAGGATACTGTCACTGAGCTGCCAACTAATCAGGTCCCCTTTCTTCTCTTTTATCTGACTGATCAACCCATACGAGGATGCGATGGAAAGCAAAGAGCGCGTCACTTCCTCGATGAGCTTACCCTTCTCTATATTACGCAATGTTTCCCAGCTTGTCCCTTTCCATAACTCAGGCTTCTTCAGCTTGCGCCCGATGTATGAATAGGTTCCACCTCCAACATACTTGAAGATTCTCTCGCCTTTATCTGTGATAGTGGGAAGCTTTCCAACGATTAGTCGGTTGCCGGTTCTCAGCTTCTCATGCTCATAAAAGCCCCAGCGTTCAACCAAATGGTTGTACGTGTTCCTCTGCACTACCTGAAGCTCATCAGGATCCCAATAGGAGGAACTGATGCACAGGTTTGCCTGCATCTCCTCAAACAACGTCTTGTATAACCTGAACCGGATTTGAGGAGCAGCTCCCTTAAGAACTGCAGGAGCATCATTGAACTTAGATTCATCAGCGCAAAGTTGTTCAAGATATGCATAGTGAATTTGCAACATTCCGAGCTGAATCAAGTTCGGGTTGTTGTATCGCCAGCCCCTGGAAAGATCGTTGAGAATCCGATATGCGAGAACCTGTTTCTCGTATTTTTGGTAGCTGAGCCTCAGATTCGTGGCCATGAACGGATTCTTCAGATACTCCCTAAGCACCTCAGGATCATCCGAGTCGAAACCCAAAGCTTCAAATACAGCCTGGGCAAGATTCTGTATTTGCAGCATCCCGCTGTTGTTTCTCAACGCAGCCAAGAGGGCTGAACGCATGGTCACCAAGTAGATGAAGTCATTGAAATGACCAGACTGCAATGCAGCATCCTGGCGGTTGTCGGAGAACCCCAACATCTTTTTCTGAGCAAAAGTACTGGCTTCCTTGTCGAACATCTGCTCCAAGAGATTGAGCGTGATAATGGTAGTAGAAGACGAACGACCTTCACCGGAAAGACCTACCAATTTGTTGGCATCCTTTGATCTGGATTCGTGCTCGAGCCCACAATGGGGGCAGAATTTTACCGTACCCGGGATAAACCAATACTTGACGGCACCCGCTTGTGCCTCGCCTTGGGCGTTGACTTCAACCAACTTAGGAATGGACTTTCTCATCCCTGCTTTGACAATCTGATTTCCTTTCTTGTCAAAATCCATCCAGGCCTCCGGGATATCGGAGTCGCCCTGATAATTCTGGTCAGTAGAAACTGGAACCAGATGGCCAAACCGACTGGCTTCATCATCTTTTTGGCTTGGGACATCGTCAATCCGGCGTGGTTCAAATGTGGTCAGGTCATCGTCCACCCATACCGGCAGATACTCCTGTCCGCATTCCCTACAGAAGTATGTCCGGTACAGCCGAACATTTTCTTTCTGCCTTCCTGGTGCATACTGTTGCTCATCAAGTGTGATTAATCGTTCCCCTACTGGCTCGAGGGTAGTCAACACTACCCCAGGTCCGCTGATGAACTGATGAAGCTTGAATGCGAAAAGAGGTTCTTTTTTCGGAGATACCACCTGCTCGCAATGCACAAGGAAATTCCTCAGTGTTTCAAGCGCCATCTCACGGGAAACATCGGCATCAGAGGCCAGCCTATCCAATGCATCTGAGAGACTTATGGGGGTAGCGCGTTCTGGAGATTTGCCGGGAATAATGATGATTCCCAATGTAAGCTCAACCCAGATTGACAATTCATCCTGGGCAAGCGTTGCATAGTCGCTTGGGAAGGGAGCCCCTGACACGATGCGTTTATGCAGGGACTTCTTGTCTATGTTTCTTGCTTCCGGGGTGACACGGGTCAAGACTTCCCCTATCACGTTGGTTACAGGAATTTTTACACCAAACAAAGTGGACGCGGTTTCAGCTACCGCCTTCGCCTTATCATCTGCGCTACCGATGGATGACATGGTGGCAGATGTACCAATACACACCATGGAAGTAGCGTGGAGTCGCTGTCTGAGCCTTCTGATCAACATAGCAACGTCAGCACCCTGCCTCCCACGATATGTGTGCAATTCATCCAAGACCAAGAATTCTAATCCCATACTGTGTTCGACTACCTGGGTATCGACTTCTTCGTTACGAGTAAGAATGAGTTCCAACATCATATAGTTGGTCAGCAAGATGTCTGGGGGATTGGCAGCGAGCTTGGATCTCTCGGTGCTGTCTTCTTGCCCAGTATACCGTGCAACCGTAATTGGTCGAGCTTCCGAGTTTGGATAGTTATCCAGGAACTTGTTGATCTCTCCCAACTGGCTGTTAGCAAGCGCATTCATTGGATACACAATAATTGCCCGCGTTTTCGGTGTACTATCCTGTTCCTTGCCCCTGATGATTGCATCTATGATGGGGATAAAGAATGACAAGCTTTTTCCTGATCCGGTTCCTGTAGTAAGCACATAGCTTTGCTTTTCTCGGGCTTTACGGATTGCCTGTTCCTGGTGATTGAAAAGTGTAAGAGGACTTCCCTTGATTCTGAACAGGGTATCACATAACGGGTGAAGCAAATCAGCCTTCACCAGCTCTGTTATGGTATGTGTAGTCTTGTAGTGAGGATTGACTTGAATCAGGGGTTCCGGCCAGAACCGGCCGTTCCCATACTCTTCATCAAGTACTTCTTTGATATCCGGTGCAGATACTCTGGTAAAACTTCTGGAAAACTTGGAAAAAGATTCAATCAGATTATCCCGAAACTCAAAAATATCCTTCATGAGACAACTCCCATTCAACCATTAAGGAAATAAGTTGTTGGATATGACTAATAGCCTACCCTCTTAACAAGACATACTACCACAGATTCCATGCTCACAGCTAAGTTAATTACTCTGGGATGCAAATTCTACACATTAAAAGAGTCTAGGCAAAAGGAAGGATACATTAAACCAATCATCCCCAGATGGCTTTTCTCGCTGTCTCACTGACTATGTCAACCAGGATATCACGTACCCCTGAGGCAATTTCTTTGCCTACTTTCCCCAGAATAGTTTTTACTCTGAATGAAGCAACTTTGGTCTGGGGAGTATCCTTCATTAAGCTATCTAAGTCCGTCTTAAATTGAGTCAATTCTGGCTCACCAAATTTTCCAGTTAATGCTATCAACTCATTTGCTGCTTGCATACTTCGATCTGTCCAAGGGAAGGGTTTACCACAATTATGACAAAAAGAGGGCTTTATGTACTTTGGAAGAAGTAGGCGCTCGGGATCATCATATGATCCTCTAATTGAAACAGAACAATTCGGGCATTTTGTTATAGTTGCCTCCCCACAACGAGAACAGTAATTCTCTCTAAATTGGGGCATAGTATCAGCAAGTGAGGTTGTAACATGACCATTCAAACATATTTCTGCTATTCGATAAACGCCCATAATCTATAACTCCTTTTGTCAACAAACGAGGCCAAAGCGCCATATACATCTGAGACAAATTAATTATAACCATCCTAAGAAGGTCTTACTTTGTATCCTTTGGTGGGCATGGATCATGTCCATATGAGTTTGGATTCTGGATCTTTCCATCTTTCCCATGAATAACCAATTCTGCATCTTGATTCTTGGCCACACCTTTTGCGTAATCAACAGCTTTGTTTTTTGTACCGAAATTCTTGGTGGCTTTTTCAGCCCCGCCTTTCTTCACATTCCAGCCCCCTTTCGGAGATGGAACTACATGCTGTGTCGTTTTTGCCATTACAACCTCCAATAAATATATGTACCTACAAAGAAATATTTTCAGATACAAATATAAATCTGCTACAATCCCATAACAAGCCCCCTTTACTACGATTTCCCACTTTTAGTGACATCTTTATAGAAAGGCAATCATTGCAGAAATGAGCCAATGTATACCAACAGATGTGCCAAAATGCCAACAAATGTACCAATTTCAGGGTGTTTCACCCTGTTCTATGTTGTTTTATAATACTTGACAGCAAGTATATTTAGTCACAAACTGGAACAAATTAAATGTAACTCAATGCCCGTTCACCGCCTGAATTATGTGATTGCTCCGACTCTCACAACAGGCACGTGAGAACTTTTCTTAAGTGCAAATAAGTCACGTTCCCATTCATCTACAGCACCTTTCATCGATGGATCCGTCCCATGGAATCTGATGAGCCAATTTAAGAAACTTCTCACCTCTTCCATCGATAGAATCCTCTTTTCAATAATTGTTTGCAACAATGCAACTCTCTCATCTTTGGTAAGTTGGCTATTCTGGCCAACAGAATACCCACATTTATTCAGAATTGATTGAGATGCAAAACCATGAGTTTCAAGCTTTCGACTTCTTATGTACCGATTCAAGTCTTTTTCGCCAACAATATCACATAGGGCATATTTCAAAATATTAAAATTTTGATCCATGAAAGTAGAAAGCACATAATATCGAGTACATTGCATGCAATATCCTGCTGGTATAAACCTTGAAGTTATCCCCTTCCCATCTGATGTTCTGACAAGTATCTCAGCTTGTACAGATACCAATTGATGACCCTGGTTTGTGCAGTTAGATGTGTTTACTCGAACAATGAAATTTTGTGGCTTAATTATATGTTGTTTAGGTCTGCTGCTTGCTTCCAATTTACTAAAATTGTGGTTCTGCGGTATGGCTGGTTTCATTATTGGTAGCTGGGACAATCCCAGTTCCCGTATAAGGCGAGTTTTCCAGGTATTCCATTCTTCTTCCGACAATATGGAAGGCACGAGGAATTTTTTCATCAAACCATAATGCTCAGAGTTATATCCGGTTCCATGTATCCAGTTGATAGAGACTTCAATCGGATCGTAAAGTAACTTATGGAATAGTTGCTCCCTTGTCATTTGAAGTTTCACTGCTTCTATATGGGAAGAAGTGATTGCTGTGATTTTTAACTTTGTTGCATCTTCGAAGGTATAACAAATTTCTTGTTCATCAGGCCTCTGCAGGTAAACCTTGCCTGCGAGTACGCGATTGACTGTATATGCCGTATGCTCTTTCAAAAGTATCACATAGGATCCCGGATGAATGCTCGGAGCCAATGAAAACACTTTCCGTACTGCAAGTTGGGAATTCTTTCTATTCGCCATTTCCGTAGCCCTTTCATACCATTGTATCATGAGCTTTGAATCAAAGTAATTTTTCTTAATTTTGATTGCGATGCTTCACCAAGTACAGCGATTTTCCATAGCTGATACGAATCCTTTGAATAGTTAGCTAAGGCTAGGTTTGATACACTTGCTAGACTGAGAAGCTAAGTAAGGAAAGCCTACCCAACAACAATAGGAAGTTTGTGGTTTTCCATTAGAAAACAATCCTGTACTCAATTTCCAATACTGTAACACTATACCAAATGAAAAACGGCTATAAAATTTTTCCCACTGTGACAAAATACGTCACAGTACCTCATGTATACTATCAGTAAAGAAAATCCGCCGCTACTCTACAACATTACCTTGCTAATAGCGAATTATCAAGTATGATTGAAAATAGGTGGAGTAATTATGCCTAATAGAGCTGTAAATCCTAGCAATCAAGAATCAGTGTTTGCTTACCTCGATGCTGTGCTCAACTACTATAAGACCACTGAAAATGCTTCCCTCGGTGAATGGCCAACCTATGAGATTGGCTGGCGTGCTGATAAGAATGTCTCGTTTTATCGGTTAGCTACACAATGGTTCGAAGAGAGGAACGTAAGAATCATCAGGCATCACGATACCAATCGCTACTTGAGCACCTTCATTCTTGCAGCAGAGTTTCCCCCGACCCTGGGTTACGGCAGATTAGTGCAGGAACTGGTTAGGAACTCTGGCTGGCTATCTTTATACCGGTCACCTGAAACCAACCTACAAGAATATATCAATGCGATTGATATCAATGCGTACACCGTAGCACAACGACAATCGTTTACCTTAAATTCAGAAGGCTATACAGCATTTCTACAACTCATCCAAATCTTAGCCTCCATTCGCTATTCACTTGATAACTATGAGAATATCGATTCAGTTTGTGCCCAGATATCAGAAAAACATGAATGGGACCTCGATCTGGTTCTTCGCATCGCTCATTCCTATAAAGATATCCTGATTCCTCCTCAGAAGTCAGATAATCAAGATACTGCTCCCTCTCCCAACTTCTCGTACCAACTTTGCCAGGAAGGTATGGAGTGGAACCTTGTGCTCAAGCATAACCTGAATAAAAAGATTGCAATCCCCCATCCAAGTTCTATAACTTTACCAAGATATTCATCCGGAACCCTGTCTATCCTATCAGAAAGTGAGAACCTGTCACTCTCTGACGGCAAGCAATTGGTCAGGGTGGAAGTAAAAGAAGGGTTCCTCGAAATAGAATGTTCTTTCGACAACGAAATCATTCCTGTACACAAAAGGAACACAGGACTCCAAAAGCTCCAATTCATGGTCACGGTGAAAGATACTGATGCCAGGCCACATCAACTGTATTTAGGTCAAGTCAAGCGGAATGACCCATTTCTTATCTTTGGAAATACTGGCACAGAAATGCTTTCCAATACATTTACGTATAAAAAGGGAGATACGCTTCGGGTTGTCCCGCTTTCGAATACCATCGGAGAATTCCTTCTTGTTTCAGCGGACTTTGAACAAGAAGAGCAAACCGGCATGCTCCCTGTATTCCAAACCATGAATACTCAAGTCCCATCCATTCAACTTGGAAAATTGTCACTCCAATTTTGCAGCATACCTTTTTCCATCCGACTTCGAGAGCAAACAGCTTGGGAAAGTGTTTTCAATAGGAACAGAAAAGTAATCAATTATTTCTTCTCCCCTTTGCTGGAAATGCATCTAGAGGGAGAGTTTTCTGAAGCAGACAAACCAACGATTGAATTTTACAGACGTATCAAGCATGCCAACATTGAAATCCATGTGCCTATCCCGACCGTATATGAGAATGGGAAGATCATACCCATCCGACCAATCCCTTCACCTGGACAATACACACTAAACGTTAGATTTGGTGAAGATTCACCCAGTTCCATCACCTTCAACCTGTTACCCATCCGATCAATCAAACTGATTGGGGACAAACATATTCAGCTAAAAATGTTCTCAAAGGTCAAGGATTTCCAATTGCAGGGTACACACACCTGCAATAGCACCTTCAATGAGGGCTTGGTTGATATTCATTGTAATGATTACGGTATTCAGGATATTGAAGCACAGTATATCTATCGAAATACTGAAAATCAAACCATACAATCACCTGTAAAATTCCGTTTTGAAGCTGTCCAAGAAGTTGTAGGGCATTTCAGGCAGACAATTAATCTGGGTACTACTGAAAACTTTTCCATTGAAAGAGATCTCGTGGCAAACTCTTACTTGGAGTTCAGGAAAACAAGCCTGAGAGAAATGGATAAGCCCTACAAGGTCTCTGCCTACATGGAATACTCAACAACAAATCTCCGGATATTTCCTGAGTGCCAAGTGATGCACCCCGATGGCTCGAGATTGTTTTCCCTCGCTTCACTCGTATCATATGTAAAGAGCAATCAATTCTCCCGATTGTTACTCATCGTGGAATATGATAAGCATGAACTCTATAGAATAGAATTCCGAAGCGAAAGAAGACCAATAATTGATCTTGAGAAAGAGTGGAATCAAGGAGCATATTCTAGACTGATGGCATTGCCCTTGTATTCCTTGGAACCCTTGTATGGACTTACATTCGACACCTTGCCGCCCAACAGTCTCGTGTATGGGATGGCCGCGAATGCAGCGGGGAAAGAAGAGATAGCAACATTCTCGTCCTATTTCGGAAATGGTAAATTACAAGGTTCTGGTCTTGCAGCATCTTTTCTCTCTCATTGCAATGAATACATGAATCCCGATGAACAAACGACAAAAGAACTGATGGACATCCTCCAATCTCCAGAGGAATCATTCAAACTCATGAAGTGGCTCACCAAAGCAGCCGAATGGGACTACCCGTATGACGTCAAAGTCTTCGCCAAGCTGTGTGACACCTTCCCCTTGCTGGTGGCTTGGGCTGAGTTGGCAAGAAACCCAGAGAATCGAACAGAGGAGTTTGCCCTGATTACCCCGGACGCAAAAAGGCGAGCACGAGCAGGAATGTATTGCTACCCCAACTTGAAGGCAGTAACCAATCACCCTCGGTTTTCCCCTGAGCTTCTGACCATCAAAGATCTGGATGTGCTTGACACACTCAACCTGATGCCAAAAGAAGCTCCACCCATGAAGCTGTTTGCATTCTATTGCCAGCCCTTCATTAGCGACGGGAAACCTGTCCTTGCTTGGCTGACTCTCTTTTGGCTAAGGCGATATTGCGAGAAAAATGGTACTATTCAAAATTTTAAAAATTGCTCATTCGCTGCACAAAATGCGAACATCCCAATTGTGACCGAATTGGCTAAGGAATTTACCAAAGAACTACTCACCTACAACCAAGATCGCGAACAGGAACAAGACTTTGAGAAACTTCTCAACGAAGAACAAGAACATTATATAAATACACCATTTGATCGAATTCCAGGTTTGAGAAACTTTCTGGATGCTATCAAGAAACCGGCTTTCAGTATGGCACTTTCAGCAATTATTGCTCAGCAACCGCTCTTATATGCAGAACCAGAGCTCAGGGGATTCAAGACCTCTACCAAGTGGAAATGCATCATCTTCCTTTCCTTGACAGCTGCATGCAAACAACTGGATAAGCATCCGCTTATTGAAACCTTGGAAAGTCTCTGGACATTCCATCACAAAACCTACATCTACCTTTTGAAATGGGTTACCAAGCACGAAGAAACCGCTCGAATCTACAACTGTTACTATGAGTATTGGATGCAATGCTTTTGGGGAGAAGAACATGTTTGATGCACAAAAAACAGAACAAGAAATCAAGCAAAACATCGCAGATTTCATCTTGGATTGGAAGAAAATCCAGGATGTGGAAGTTCGTGATGCTCTACGAGCGCTATGGACATCTGCGACCCCAAAAACAGGGTCCATACTCTCTGATTTACTGATAGAAAACAACTTCCCATATGTGATGAGCAACCCTCAAACAACTTTGGAAACCCTTGATGGCAGTTTCTTCTCCGCTTTGATCAATCACCTTAAGTTCAAACAACAAATTGTCGAGTCACACAAACTCCCATTGCTTCATAACGGAAATCAGTACTTCATGGGTAAAGAAAACCTTCAAAAGGCTTTTCTTTCAGTACTCGGATCAAACACATTTTCCAGCAAAACCCCGCTCTTTTCGCATCAGGGAAAAGCACTAAGGACAGCAATGGAAGGAAAGGACTTCATCCTTTCCTCAGGTACTGGTTCAGGAAAAACCGAGTCTTTCTTGCTTCCTTCCTTGGCCCGGTTATTCAATGAATCTGATGAAGAACGCCGTGAACCAGGTATCAGAGTACTGATCATCTATCCGATGAATGCCTTGATTAACAGCCAGGTCAGTAGACTCCAATCCTTGATTGGTGTTCAGGATCCAAAGCGAGAGCCAATTCGTTTTGCACTCTATAACAGCAAGTTGGAAGAATCACTTACTAGGTTTAGCGCCTATAGGAATGAAAAGTCAGAATTTAGTAGCTGGCCAGATCTGCAAACTATAAGCAGAGAGGAATTGAGAGCGAATCCTCCTCATATCTTGGTCACCAACTATTCCATGCTTGAATATGCACTCATCCGCCCAAAGGATTATTGGCTCTTCTTCCCCGACCGACAGAAGCTGCACACAGTTATCCTGGATGAAGCTCATACCTACATCGGAGCGATGGCTGCAGAAATTTCCATGCTGATCAGACGGGTTTTGCTTGCATTCAACAAGCAAAGCAAGGATGTACGGTTCTTTGCCACATCAGCGACACTGGGAGATCCAGACAAAGATGGCGGATACCTATTGCGAAAATTCGCATCCGATTTGTTTTCCAAAGAACTGGAATCGATTGAATATATTGATGGAAGCAGGGTAAAGCCACTGAACTTTGACAAACAGAACAAACCGATTTCGACCGGAAAGCTACTTGATATTTTTCAAACAATCAACAAGCTTCCTAATGAAGCTTCTGATGAAGAGCGATTGCACGAGTTACAACGATGCCTTCCCTTCATTGCATCAGAATCGTTTCCTGATATTCTGTATCAAGCAGTTATAAGAAATGAACCTATTGTAAATCTCGTGAATAGTCTGATCAGCGGACCCAAAACACTTACGCAAGTCGCTGCAAAAACAGGAATTACACGCCCAATGGCCTATACATTGGTCAGGCAACTAGCAATCATGAAGGCTGCTGACGAAACAAAGCCTTTGGTAAAGCTAAGACTTCATTCAGTTGCAGAAGCACCTGATGGAGTTTTTTACTGCTCTTCTTGTAAAACGTTCTACCATTCTTTCCACGAGCATTGTCCTAATCCAACCTGCAAAGAAAAACCCCTTTATGAGTTAGTTGTATGCAAGGATTGTGGGGAAATTTATCTTTGCTCTCTGGAATCAGAAAATGGGAAAAACCAGCGGATCAATTGGAGATCAAGGAATGTGGGAGGGGTCCTTAAACTTCAGAAATTTGATGGTTCAACTACTGACAGCGGGCAATGTTATCGTTGTGGAAACGCATCGGCAAACAATGAAGCTGAAGACTCTGAAGCCGATATCTCACAGGAATTTGACCGTTTTGTCATTGATCCTGAAGTTGTACTTTATAAACAGGCATTCTTTTCCGCAATTTCAGTCAGTATAGACCTTATCCAAAAAATTGCCATTGATTCACTGTATGCAAATCTAGAACCTCATAAGGACAGTTCTGAGATATGGATGCCTGGCTCTGGAAGGCGGCTGTTGACATTCACAGATAATCGACAAGGAGCAGCAAAACTCCCCACAGCCTTGGACTGGCTGCATGAAATATACCTCGGCAATCGAATCATCTATGATTCAATACAAAATGCCGTGGCAAGCGGTAAACCCGCATCAGAAGACCCTTTCGAATCCTTTTCAGATCGAGGACAAATGTGGCTGGAGGATCGCCCGGATGCGACAGCGCATCTGACTACACTGTTGGATGGAATACCCATAAAAACCGAAGATGCAATCAAAAAGGCTCTTCAAACCATCATATCCCAATATCCAAATGATTTCCGATTTTCCAAATCCTATGGAGAAGAGCATCTATTAGATGACTTGGTGAAGAGCAAAGTCTCAGATTCCTCCATTTCTTTCGAAGACACACAGGCTAGTATCAGCAAGAATGAAGATTTGCGTGAGATGGCAGGAATCTTCGAAAAGATTGAGAAAGAAGAAAGTTGGGACTACACTGAGTATCGTCGTCAGATTTCCTACTGGGTTTTGCTCCGATCCTTGGGCATTCTCTCGAAGTCACAATATTTGCCTGAGAATTCAGGATTGTTCAAACTTGAATTTCCAATTCCTTCTCCATTCCTTAGCAAATTGAAGCAAAATCTTGTATTCTCTTCATATTCAACAGACCAGTTAGGAGTGCTCGTCCTTGGATTGATCAATCACATGCGCAGCAATGGTGGTATTGATGCTAGATGGCCTCAATCCAACGAGGACCCACTCAACCAAGCAGCAAAATATGTGCTGCAAAATGCTTTGGTCAATCAATATTATGTGCTGGAACGTTCAATGATACCAAAAAATGCACCAAGCAATATCAAGAGTTGGTATACCCTAAAAACCCAGAGTGCGACAGCACCTATCAACATCATTAGGAAAGCACTTGGAGATGAGAATCTCTCAGTCCAGGCTTGTCAGAATGTATTAGCTGAACTCTGGCCCCTGATGACCACTTCGCTCGGAAAATATTTCAAACCCCATGAAACGATGGAAGGTGCATATTCCATCAATCTACAAGATGCCAGGATTACTGATAATCCTGCCACGTATCGTTGCCCAATTTGTCAGCGGACTTCCCCTCATCACCTCAATGGTTACTGCATTTCCAGCACTTGTTTCGGCAAAGTTGAACCTCTTGCTGAAAACCAGATCAAAGACTTGTATGGCTACAAACGTTCACTATCTTTCCCAAAGCTGGGAATGAGAACAGTGGAGCACACCGCCCAGCTTGAGCTTTCCGAATTGACAAAGAATGAGAAGCTTTTCATCGATGGCCAAATCAATGTGCTCAGTTCCAGTACTACCATGGAACTTGGTATTGATATCGGGGGGATAACGTCTATTTTCCTTGCCAACTGTCCTCCGGGACCAAGCAATTACTTACAGCGTGCAGGACGTGCCGGACGTCGCTTAGACCGCCTTGCATATGTGTTAACCAGTGCCCGTAAAGTCCCTTTAGACCATTACTTCTTCCTGCATCCTGATCTATTCTTCACTAGGAAACCTCATGACCCGTACGTCTCACTGAATAGTGAAAAGATTGCAAAAAGGCATCTGAACTCGTTTATAATCAGAGCCTTTTTCAACCATCTTACAGATACAGAACCGAACCTTCGCCAAATCCTGGAAAGGACAAGCAATCCCTTGGCCTCCTATGGTACAGTCAAAGTATTTTTCGGATTCGAAAACAATGGATTATTGCAAAGTCCTATCATCGAATACCTTCTGAAATGGTTGGATTCAAATCCTCATGTGAATGGCATCGAAGACTTGCTAGCTGGGACTGCATTGGAAATCGGGTTTAACCCATTGTCATATTTTGTAGAATTGCGAGATGTATTCCAAACAGAGTACAGTCAATTGCAAACATATGTCACCAAAATCAGCAAGGAAATTCTTGATCAAGCAAGCAATGAAAGAAGACAAAAGGTACTGGAGTATTATCGAGAATCTTTATTCAACACAGATATTGTTTCCTATCTCATTGATCTTTCCATCCTTCCAAAATATGGATTCCCCACTGATGTGGTCTCTCTGAATACACTCAACAAAAAATCCAGGATTGGAGAGTCTGCTTCGGAGCGTACTGTCAATAGATTCAGATTACAGAGAAGCAGTGACATAGCCATCACTGAATATGCACCTGAAGCACAGTTGATTGCGGGCAAGCGCCTCCTTATCTCAAGAGGTATTTCGTTCAGTTCCTATCTTGGGGGTGAAGGTATTTCTACCAAATCCAAGCTTGAAGAGCGAAGGCTGGTTGAATGCAAGACTTGCAGTCATTTCTATGTACTTCCCCCTACAGCCAAAGAAATGGCTTGCCCTGTATGTGGTACACTTGCTTACATAACGCCACCTATCACTGATAGTGAGTCTTTAGACCAGAAAATCAATACTGTTCGTTATGGCTTATTGCCAAAAGGATTCAGTGTAGATTATCAAGAGCCTCAACCTTACGCTCCCAATAAAATAGACAAGGAATCGCTGGCAAGAGCCTTCTATGCGACGTTGCAAACAGAGCCTGAAGCCTTCATCCAGATCATTCCAGACATCCTACGAATTGCTCCAACACAGTCAGCGACCTTCTATACAATAAACAAGGGGCCTTTCCAACAAGGCTATGCGATTTGCCCATCGTGCGGACGTAGCTGTGCTGAACACAATTTCAAGGCAAACGATTTCAAGAACCATGACCGGTTGTATTCTGATAAACGATGTACGAATGATGGATCTCTTTGGCACAATAAATTCCTGGTTGCTGAATTTATCAGTGATGCCATTCAAATCCGGTTCGCAAATAAATCTTATTCCATTGAACATCGTAATATTTTCATGAAAACCTTTGCACGCTGTCTCCAATTGGCTGCAGCAAAATTCCTCGGTATTGATGCGCATGAGTTACGCTTCCTGGTACAGGCTTATTATGATCTAACTACAAGCACCTGGAACAACCAAGAAATTGTTCTGTACGATGATGTCCCAGGTGGAGCTGGATACTCAGAAATGATTGTCCAAATGTTTGGGCACCCTCAGTTTTACTCGTATTTAATGGAAACCACCCAATGCCCAGATGAATGCGATGAAGCCTGTCCAGCTTGTCTTATAACATTTGAAAAGGAAAATGGAGAGCATCAAGTATATAACCGGCATTTGGTCAGAGAATTTCTCGAAAAACCTGAGATCAAGGGGTTCTTCAGCACCTACATCGGAAAGGTCAAGCCAAATGCAGGCGATAGAACCATCAATGATATTGTAAGCGATGTCACATCACTTTTAATAGGAAAGACTTCCGGGAAAGCTATACTATACTTCAATGCTCTTCCCAAGGATGAGTTTTCGGTTGTCTCTGGAAAATTCGGAGCACTTTTGGAAATCGCTAAACGGGGTGTTGATGTTTCAATGGTTTTCCCTTCCTCCCTCATTCTCAAATCACACACACTTATCCAGCAAAACCTCGCGTATGGTCTTTCCTATGCCGGTGAGCACTTGAATCTTTTAATTAGGGATAGTGTTACCCAATACAAGCTTGCTGCTGTAGTAGATGATGGCAAATCAAGATTTGCCTATGAAAACTACCTCGAAAAACAACAAGAGATTACACCGTTTGATGGCTATCCTTTCATTAGAAGACTGGTGGGTCAGGAATATCACTTCCCTGAATATCTCTCATCGCTCAAACTTGATATTGGTAAACCTGGTATCAGGAATCTCCGAACACCCTTCAAGTTGGCTGAGCCAATCCGCCAGATAAGACTTTGGAAATACTTATGCGATGAGTTTGAATTGAATGCCAATAATCCTATTACATCAGTTTGGTACTCTGACAGGTATCTTTTGCAAAAAACGGAAAATCTGTGTTTCCTGATGCTGCTCGATGACATGCCTCTTCAGCAAGGATGTCTCATACATTTGGCCGTAAATAGCGAGAAAAGCACGTATTCTGAATATGCCTTCCCTGACCGGCACCAACAACAAAAATTTTTCAATGACCAATCACGTTTGAACACAAAGAATAAGGGAACCATCAAGATGTACTTAACTACAGACCGCACGCAGCCTTCTGACCCAGGCCAAATGCATCAGCGAGAGCTCCAAATCAAATATGTTGACGGTAGTTCATCCTCATTCTCATTTGATTCTGGAATGAGTTTCTTTTCGCCGTTCATTGACCGATATTGGGATCCAAGTCAGGAATACTTTAAAACTATGATGCAGAGGATGGAATCAAACTTTGACAAGAAACCAAGGTATAAGGAGTCCTTGATTTTCTACTATCCGGAAGTTACTGACATGGAGACACTCGAAATCCATTTTAAAGATGCAATTACAAATCATCGAATCGAATATTAGGAGAGATTAGAATGAATTATTCTGATGCATTGAAACAACGAATCTTAGGCAACATCAACAGTAATCCTAGTGGCAATCACGAAGTGTATACTGTTTTCGAATCAGCTATTATTTTCAAGAAACTTGAAGATAATTTCTTAACTGCATCCTATGAAAATATCCTCACCAATCCAGTCTGGGAAGCAAGGCTCAAAAAGATACATTCGCATTTCAATAATGGAACACTTGAGATGCAATCATCGAATAGTTCTGATGCAATTCTCATGAACATTTTTTGTAATCCTGGAATCAAAAAATGGAAAGGCCTTCGAGAACTTTTGAATATCGATACATCGAGTAACATCGAATTTGGATGGAACCCCGTTTTTGAAAATGAAGATAATCATCCAACGGAAATTGACATGAAAATTGGAAACCAAATCTTTGAATCAAAATTAACAGAGACATCCTTCACAACCAAACCTCATGAAATTGTTGAGCGATACAAAGATTTCCATACAGTATTTAATTCGACAGCTCTTGATAATGGGAAGGGAGAATATTGTCATTATCAACTTATCCGGAATATTCTCACTGCCTATAAATATGACTATTCATTCTCCATTCTCATTGACGAATCCCGGATAGATCTGATAAGAGAGCTTTTCTCTGCAGCCCAGGCAATCAAAGATCCAAAACTTCGAAGCAAAATCGGTTTCATAACCTGGCAAGAAATCGCATCCGTTTGTGGTACTGAGCTCAAGGAGTATTTAGCTAATAAATATTTCTAAGGAACTGTTAAAAAATAATCTATGCGAAAGTCTCTGATGGAGACACCCAGTAATTCCACTCTCCATGGAACTCATCCCTGGAGATATTCAACTCATTC
>Ga0334882_1002008_pt1 | contig 22262 bp, 23 predicted proteins | sample GraSluR1_MG_5_FD_207226 | JGI IMG/M metagenome (GOLD analysis project Ga0334882, IMG submission 207226) | Sludge microbial communities from methane-producing bioreactor in Wageningen University, Netherlands - Granular Sludge_15_04-R1 | ecosystem: Engineered > Bioreactor > Anaerobic >...
AGAATCGATGCTCGTACGAGAAAGACGAAGCCTGGGAAGGTGAATCTGTATATTTATGCAATCACCGTCTCTTCAGAGGCTATTATGAAATTGCCTCTTCAAACCAATTGATTCCATCCAATTTCTAAATTCGGGATCACTCCAAACTTTACGCATCAAATCTTCAACTTCGTCAATGATCTTCTGATCAGTGCCTGCTCTTACACTAAGGAACCCACCGCCAATAATTGCACTCTCAGGATATCCGAGACTCACAACGTTTGGCACAGTGAATCCCTTAAATCCTGTGTAATCCTTGTCTGTAAATGTGGCGATTGGAAGAACAGCTCCAGTCTCCACATACTGCATGCCTACTTGAGATGTACCTACGAAGACATCTGCTTCACCGTTAATCAAGGCTGTAATCTGTTGTGCGCCACCTTCATACGAAGCTATCTTTGAATCGCCTCCAGCTTTCTTAATCAATCCACCAAAAGCCAGATGTGCATCCGCACCAACAGCACCAGCAGACAGAATAACTGTTCTCTGTTTACTCATTTTTATTACATCTTCAAGATTCTTGTAAAAGCCATCATTTCTTACATAGAGAATGTAGCTCCTATCATCAAATATACCAACTGGATCTATTTGCGCTAAATCCAGCTTAATCTGATCACCACGAATGATCTTCTGGTAATATTTTCCATATGATGTGCAGAGCAACTCAGGTACATTGGGCTTCTTTTGCGTGTATTGGATTGCAGCAACAATACCATCACCCCCTGTTACGTTCTCACAAATAATTGGCTTTTTTGTGTATTTTGACCCAATCTCTGCGAACTTTCTTGAAACAACATCATGAGTCCCACCTGGCCCATAGGGAATAATAATTTTAACCGTCTGGTCAAAAAAACTTGCAGAGCTTGACTCTTGGCTCCCAGCACTCCACAACGAACCACTCAAAACTACAGCAAATACAAGCAACAAAGTAAGGCTTTTCAAATGCTTCATCTCAATTCTCCTTTTTTTTCTTCCTGTAAATAAGTAAAGCACACTGCTTTTAGAATTGTCAACTTTTTTATCGATATAGTATGAAGTTTTTTCTTTGCATACACTGAATCGACATGAATACTGCTAACACAAAATTAAAACAGCGTGTATAGTAATGCTCAAATCAATAATACTATCAACATTTCAAGGCTGATCAGCAACATTAAAATATTCAAGAAGCACCAAATCGGATGCACCCTTTGTAGCAAGAAATGGATCATAGCCAGTTGAAAAAATTCTAGGGGGCTGTCCAACAAAAACATCTGGCTCTTCAATAAGTCTCCTAATTTCATCTGCAATTCTTTTTGCTACAACCGTTGAACAAGCTACGATGAGGAAGGATTTTGGAGCCAACAATCGAATTATACTTTTCATGGCAGTATATATATAGGAGGAAGCTCTTTCAATTATTCTAATTGCTGCAGCATTTTCTGCCTCAATTGCTTCTTCCAGATTTTCAAAGAGCAAGCAATGTTTTTCCTCAGTGTATGCATCCAGATCTCTAAGATAAGCCTGCAAACACCCCCTCATCCCACAGCTACAACGAGGACCATCAAGGCTAATAGGGAGATGCCCCGTTTCAATTGTAAGCCCTTGGCTATTAGAATAAATTGCACCATTATTAACAAACGATCCATTTACACCAGAACGAAGCAAGAATGTAAACAGTGAACCTTCATGATCAAATCCCCCATTGTGAAATTCCCCAAAGCCCAATGCTGAACAGTTATTCTGCAGAATTACATGTATTTGAAGCCTTTCCTCTAATACAGAAACCAAAGGAAACTTATTGATACCTATGATACTTGGATAAGAAACGACATGCTTGTTAATTAAGTCTACCTGCCCTGGAGAAGCTATTCCAAGCCCAATTATTTTTGTTTTATCAATCTTCAAGAGATTAATACTCTCAGATATTTCTGCTACCATCATATCTATCAACGGCTCAATAGATAATTCTCCTGAAAGTTCGATTCTTTTAGATAATATTCTTTCTCCTAAAAAGTTATAAAAGCAAAATGACATGAATGCTGTCCAGAATTCTAGCCCTATTGTAAAACAAGAGTTTCTATTTACAGTATATAGTAATGGCTTTCTTCCTTTTCTCCCAGATATCCGTTCTTCACTTTCCTCATGTGACTTTGGCAATATTAGCCCTTGCTCTTCCAGTGAAGAAAAAACTCTGAAAATTGTCGGGGCTTTCAAACCGGTTTCAAGAACAATTTCAGATTGAGATAGTCCAGCCTCACCACTTGCATGAATTCTTGAAAGTACCATGCTTTGATTATGAATCCTTAAATCAGAAGCTCTTAATGGGTTTTCTAGCATCGATTAACACTCCAATGTAGAAATAGTACAAGCAACCTAATAAAAAAGCTACGATAAAACTTTACAACCTTCTAATAATAATTTATATTTACTTTCATAAAGAAACTAAAAGGGGATAAAGAATGAATCATTCATTCAACCAACAACACCTTGCCGATTTCGCTCGTGAAATCCGTAAACAAACCTTGTACACCATCGGAAATCTCGGGGTTGGCCACATCGGGGGAGCGCTCTCGATCGTCGAACTGCTGGCTCTCCTCTATGGAAAGCAGATGCACTACGACCCCAAGCAGCCACAGCTTCATGACCGTGACCTGCTCGTGCTCTCCAAAGGCCATGCCGGGCCTGCCCTCTATGCCACCTTGGCCCTGAAAGGGTTCTTTCCCTTGGAAGAACTGGCCACCCTCAACCAAGGAGGAACGAACCTCCCCAGCCATTGCGACCGGACCAAGACCGTAGGCATCGACATGACCACCGGCTCTCTCGGCCAAGGCTTGAGTGCTGCCTGCGGCCTTGCTTACGCACGGAGAGTCGACCAAAACACCTGTTATGTCTATGCCATCATCGGCGACGGTGAATCTCAGGAGGGACAGAATTGGGAAGCTGCGATGTTCGCCTCCCACTACAAGCTCGACCACCTCATTGCATTCACGGACAACAACAAGATGCAGATCGACGGGTATACCGAGCAGATCATGGGCCTGGGCGACCTTGAGGCCAAGTGGAACAGCTTCGGCTGGTTCACCCAGCGTGTCGATGGGCATGACATCAAGGCGATGGATGAGGCCATCGAGCGTGCAAAAGCACAGTCGGGTAAACCCTCCATGATTATTCTGGACACGATCAAGGGTAAGGGCGCTTCATTCTGTGAAGGGAAAGTCACCAACCACAATATGCAATTCAACCTCGAGGTTGCCAACGCGGCAATCGCAGAGCTCAGGTAAGGGGGAAGGCCATGGAACAGAAAGAGATGCGACAAGTATATTGCGATACCCTGCTCGAGCTTGCTGGACAGGATGAGCGGATCATGGTGGTGGAAGCAGACCTCATGCGAGCCACCGGAACAATGAAATTCAAGGAAACCTATCCCGATCGTGCAGTTGATGTCGGGGTGGCAGAAGCGAACCTGGTAGGGGTGAGTTCAGGTCTCAGTGCAGGAGGGAAAATACCCTTTGCAGCAACCTTCGGCTGCTTTGCCTCCCGAAGGGCGTTTGACCAGTTCTTCCTCTCGGCAAACTATGCAAGGCTGAACGTCAAGCTGGTGGGAACCGACCCGGGCATCAGCGCAGCCTTCAACGGGGGAACCCATATGCCGTTTGAGGATATTGCCCTGATGCGCATGATCCCCGGCCTGACCATCATCGAACCTTCCGACCCGATAAGCTTGCAATCTTTGACCAAGGCAGCAGCCCAGCTTGAGGGGTGCGTGTACATGCGCCTCCATCGCAAGGCTGTTCCTGCCCTCTACGACGATACAGAGACATTCACCTTGGGAAAGGGGAAGGTGCTGCGTGATGGAGCTGATGTCACCATCATCGCCTCTGGAGCAATCCTGGTGGGAGAAGCGCTCAAGGCAGCTGAGCTGCTCAAAGCAGAGCAGGTCAATGCCGCAGTCATCGACATGCACACCATCAAACCGCTGGATGAGGAGCTAGTCCTCACCTATGCCAAAAAGAGTGGATGCATTGTCACCGCGGAAAACCATCAGGTTGCGGGAGGACTGGGTTCTGCCGTAGCAAACTTCCTCTCAGAGAACCATCCTACCCCGATGGCTATGATAGGCATCCGGGACGCCTTTGGCCAGGTGGGAACCCAGGACTGGTTGCAGGCACACTACAAGCTGCATGCCCAAGAGATAGCAGTGCAGGCAAAACGCTTGCTCGCAGACAAGAATACAAGGAGATGACCATGACCATAGCAATTGCCAGCGACCTTTCCGGTTTTCCGCTCAAGCAAGAGATTGCAGCACATCTGAAAGAGAAGGGGTTCACCCTTCTGGATTTTGGCATCGAACGGGAAGATGCTCCCCAACCCTACTTCATCCAAGCCCCCAAGGTGGCAAAAGCCATCCAGGAAGGGAACGCGGAGAAAGGCATCCTCATCTGCGGGACAGGACAAGGGATGGCCATCGTGGCCAACAAGCACAAGGGGATCTATGCTTGCGTAGTCGATGACATCTTCAGTGCAGAACGCTCAAAGATTGTCAACAACGCCAATGTCATCACCCTCGGCGGCTGGATCACCGCTCCGTTTGTAGGCAAGCAGATTATTGATGCCTGGCTTTCAGTCTCCTTCACCGAAAAGATGGAGTTCAAGAAGGAGTTCCTGACCAACGCCTTCAATCAGGTACAGGTCCTGGAAGAGGAGCAGTTTCGATGATAGCAAGCATCGCCAGTCCAGTGCACATCGTCTCCTCAACCGAGCTTGCCGGTGAGATGTTGGCAGACATCCTACGGTACACCGCCATGAAGGCGGGCCGACTGAAAGTATCTGTCATCCTTGACAATGCTCCGATCAAGGAGAAAGATGCATTGGTCGAGCACCTGAAATCGGTGTTCGATGTCCAGGTCTTCTCCGAGGTGCAACCCAATCCAAGGACCGCTGACATCATGTGCATGTTCTCCGATCCCAGATTCGCAGGATCGGACGTGGTGCTCGGCATCGGAGGCGGAAGCGTACTCGATTCGGCGAAAGCACTGGCAATGCTCTCCTCAAACGGCGGAGAGCTCGACCAGTATCTGGGACTGAATGCGACAAGAAGTGTCCAAAGCAGGTCACTGCCCTTGGTGCTCATTCCCACGACAGCAGGAACAGGTTCAGAGGTTACCAAAGTCGGTGTCTATACCGCCGAAAGCGGTCGCAAGTATACCCTGGGTTCTCCCTTGATGCATGCCCATACCGCTGTGTTGGCGGCGAACCTGCTTCACGGGGTTCCCGCTTCTCTCTGCGCCGCGACCGGCTTGGATGCCCTCGACCACGCCTTGGAGTCAATCTGGAACAAGAACAGCACTCCTCTCACCCGCCAGCTTGCAAGACGAGCGGCTCTGAAGGTGCTCACCACACTCCCCAGACTCTATGATGCGATCGAAACGGATGCACCTGAACGTACCGTGCTGCAGAGACAGATGCTTGAAGCCTCTTGTGAGGCAGGCATTGCCTTCAACCTCACCGGGACGGCGAGCGGGCATGCCATCTCCTTTGTACTCAGCGAAGAGTGGCATGTCCCCCATGGCCTGAGCTGTGCCTTCACCTTGGGTGAGGTCTTTGCTTGGGCTGTCCAGGACAGGGGCAACAGAGCCGAACTTGCTGCGCTCTCACGGTGCCTGCACCCCGATCTGGAGGATGAGGAGGCTCTGGTACAGCGACTGGCAGAGGACATCAACGACCTGCTGTCAAAACTCCACATACCCAGGACCTTCTCCGAACTCTCGCTCAATCTGGACAGCAATCAGATACGCAGCCTGTTCCGACGTGCCATGGAAGATCCCAAACTGCACAACCAGACTCCTCCCATGCAGGAAGAGGAGTTGTACCGGCTGTTGGAGGCAAAGCTGTGAGCGCCCTGCTGCTCAGCGGACTGGTCGTGTTTGTGACGCACACCCTGGAAGCCATCACCGGTTTCGGGTGTGCAGTTCTTGCCATGCCCTTTGTCAGCGCCTTGCTGGGGGTGCACATGGCAGTGAAGATCATCACCTTCCTTGCGTGGTTTCTTGCCCTCTACCTGGTGATAAAAAACTCCAAGCAGATCGATTGGAAGCAGTATGCGATCATCACCGGTTGCATGCTGGCAGGTCTTCCTGTGGGGATGTACCTGTTCAGAACCCAGCAAAGCGACACCCTCAACCTGTTGCTTGCCCTCTTCATCATCATCGTATCGATAAGCCAGTTGTACAGAGCGGCACGAGGAGGAGCTCCCCGGGCGCCGCTGACCAAGAGAACGGCACTGCCCTACTATCTGCTGCTTGTTGCCGGTGGGGTGATCCACGGCGTCTTCTCCTCAGGAGGACCCTTGGTGGTGCTCTATGCAACCCGCACGCTCCCGGACAAGGGACGGTTTCGGGCAACGCTCTGTCTGTTGTGGACCACACTGAACACCATCATCCTGGCCACCTATTTCATAGAAGGTTCTGTCACCAAGGACGTGGCTGTCTCAACCGGCCTTCTGATACCCTTTGTGGTTGCGGGCATCATCGTCGGTGAAAGAATCCACAACAACGTCGACCAGAAGAAATTTTCCCTCATCGTATTCTCCATGCTCCTGCTGACAGGGGTCTTTATGCTCATCTCGAGGTAAATCAATGGCAAGCAAACTGTTCCAGGTTCCCCAGGCTTTGATCGCGCAGAACCCCCTCACCATGATACTGCGAATCGACTCATCACCCTTTACGAAGTATGGAAGGGTGCTGAAAGACCTTCCCCTTGATAAACTCATTACAAAAGCGGATGAGCTGACAGATATTCCCCAAGTGGGAAACATCTACGTTGCAGACCTTCAAGCGTTGCATCAGGAAGAACAAGCCGCAGCCTTGGGACAATACTTTGGGTTCCAGGCGATTCAGATTGGCTACTGCAATGGGAAGAATACGACCATCAATGGGGTTGAGTATCACAAAAGCCCGGAACTTTTCATCGCCGTCACCGATTGCCTTCAATTTCTCACACGCTTTGACAGGCTCAAGGAGTTCAACTCAGTCGATACGCACGATGCTGAGCTCTTCTACTTCCCCAAAGGGAGTGCAGTCCTGATCGACCCGCATGTGCTGCATCTCGCCCCCTGCGCGGTGTACAAGGAGGGCTTCAAATCACTGATCGTCCTGCCCAAGCAAACAAATGAACCCTTGAGCCAAGCCATGGAGGCTGTGCGCAAGCAGAGCAAGGATGGCGAAACACGCATCCTTTTCAAGCAGAACAAGTGGATGCTCGCCCATCCCCAGCGACAGCAGCTCATAAAAGACGGTGTCTGCATCGGCCTGGCAGGTCCGAACCGTGGGGTACAGCCACTGGATTGAAGAATGACCGGCCGAGCGGCCGGTCTGAAAGCGCTGAGTACACCGAAGGCCGCTTGCGCGGCCTTCGGGTGAACATTACTTGGAAATGAGCATGGTTTTGGGATCGAGGCTGACACCCATAGGCTTTTCAACCATCCCTTCATGCGTCTTCACGGCGGTCATCACCACCTTGTCGCGCTCCTCATTGTAGATCAACCCAATGAGGACATCGATCAGATTCGTGTATTTTTGCATGGTGTTCGGAACACCGTACTTATCATAAACCACATCAGCACGGACCGGAGATACACTGAACCACACTTCGAGGTTCATGCTCTCTGCAAACTCCTTGATCCGTCTTACATCGTCTTCGGTGGCAACAGTAAGCTTATATCCGTCGAAGAGGATGGCATCAGCCTTGAATGAGCCGTGTTTGATCAGGGTCTCCAAGCTGGAAAGCACCTTGTCAATGGTGACATTTTCCTGACTGAAGTTCATGACCACACGATTGGAGAGAATATTGTTGTACACTGATGCTGCGTCAGAAAGACTGCGACCATCGGATACTTCGCGGAAAACCTCTTTGTACCAGTTGATCACATGTTCCACATTACCAGAGAACGAAACATGGATGACATGTTCGCCCCTGAGCAGCTTATCGGTGGCAAGGTGTACCAGACATGCCGTCTTTCCTACACCGTGTCGAGAAACGAGGACTCCGAGGTTCCCACGACCGAGCCCGCCGCCCAGTGATTCCTCAAATACGCGAAGAGGACTCAAGTCGTTCAACTCTTGAATTTCCATAATGCTCACCTCCAAGTAGAAATTAGGTTCATCCCCAGTATACTATGGAAATTCACACTTGGGTACCTTTTTGCGTGCCGGCGCAAAAAGAGGCCCCCAAAAGGCGTTCAAACCTCATGGGGGCTTTTGGATACCGGAAGCAGAATCTTACTTCTGTTCCTTCCTGCGCTTCTCCTGATAATCCTTCTTCAACTGCTCGGAAACACTGGTGGGTACTCTTCCGTACTTACCGATTTCCATCGTGAACTCGCCCTTGCCCTGGGTAAGGGAGCGCAACACGGTGGAGTATCCGAACATCTCAGAAAGCGGAACTTCTGCGAGCACGGTACACATGGCATTGTCCTCAGTGGAACTGATGATAAGACCACGTCTCTGGTTGATCGATGCGAACACGCTTCCCTGGAATTCATTGGGAGCGACGACCTCAACCTTCATGATCGGCTCAAGGATAACCGGCTTGGCCTTCTCAAATGCCTCACGGAATGCACCGAGAGCGGCAGTCTGGAACGCCTGGTCGGAAGAGTCGACGGGGTGCCAAGCACCATCGTTGACCACAGCCTTCACGCCGATGACCGGGAAGCCGAGCTGGCTGCCCTTCTTGACAGCGGTCTGGAAACCCTTGTCGCAGGAGGGGATGTACTCGGTCGGGATGGATCCACCCTTGACCTCATCAACGTACTCGTACTCCTTCAGCTCCTCACCCTCAGCAGGATCTGGAAGCGGCTCAATATAACCGGCAATGCGGGCATACTGACCGGAACCACCGGTCTGCTTCTTGTGGGTGTAGTTGAAGTCAGCACGCTGGGTGATGGCCTCACGATATGCAACCTCAGGCTGGCCGACCTCTACCTCTGCCTTGTACTCGCGCTTCATGCGCTCGACATAGACTTCGAGGTGGAGCTCACCCATGCCCTGGATGATGGTCTGGTTGGACTCGGGATCCACAAACGAGCGGAACGTCGGGTCTTCCTTGGTGAAACGGTTGAGCGCCTTGCCCATGTTGTCTGCAGCCTTCTTGTCCACCGGCTTGATGGCCAGTGAGATAACCGGGTTGGGAACGAACATGGAGGAGAGCGAATAGTTGAGCTTCGGGTCACAGAAGGTGTCACCGCTGGCACATTCGATGCCGAACAGTGCAGCAATCTCACCACACCCAGCTTCAGTCAGGTCTTCCATGGCTGCAGCATGCATGCGGATCAAACGACCTACGCGGAACTTCTTGCGGCTGCGGGTATTGTAGAGTTCATCACCCTTCTTTACCTTGCCCTGGTAGACACGGATGTAGGTAAGCTGACCATACTGACCATCCTCAAGCTTGAATGCAAGGATGACCGGGGGGAGATCGTCGTTGGACGTGAGGATAACTTCCTCTTCATTCTTGTCCAGATCGAGAGCTTTGTTGACAACATCGGTCGGGTTGGGCAGGTAGCTGACAACGGCATCAAGCAAGGCCTGGATACCCTTGTTCTTGTATGCAGAACCCATCAGGACGGGGACCAGCTCAAGACGGATGGTAGCCTCACGAATCGCCTTGCTCAACAGCTCCTCAGTCACATTGTCCTCGAGCATGGCTTCCATCAGCTCATCAGAGCACATGGAAACACCGTCAAGCAGCTCTTCGCGCTTGGCCTGTGCTTCTGCAAGCAGCTCAGCGGGAATCTCAGCCTCACGAATCTGGTCCATGTTTGGACCTGCATCAAAGTAGAGAGCCTTCATGCTGACCAAGTCAACGACACCCTCAAGGCGTTCTTCAAGCCCGATGGGAATCTGCATCAGCACTGCATTCAGGCCGAGCTTATCCACAAGCTGCTTCTTGACGCGATACGGATTTGCACCGGTTCGGTCGCACTTGTTGATAAAGGCGATGCGGGGAACATGGTAGCGCTTCATCTGCCGGTCAACCGTGATTGACTGACTCTGGACACCACCGACGGAACACAGCACCAACACAGCACCGTCAAGCACGCGCAAGGAGCGCTCGACCTCGATGGTGAAGTCAACGTGTCCCGGAGTGTCGATGACGTTGATCTCCGTTCCTTTCCAAGTGACGTTTGTTGCAGCACTTGCGATGGTGATACCACGCTCACGCTCCAGCTCCATGCTATCCATGGTGGCGCCAACGCCATCCTTACCACGAACTTCATGAATTTCGTGGATCTTATTGCAGTAGTAGAGGATGCGTTCGGAGAGCGTAGTCTTACCCGAATCGATGTGGGCACTGATTCCGATGTTCCTCAAGTTTTGCAAGTCAGCCATACTATATAACCTCTATAAAATAGAATAAAAACGAGTCCACAGGTTCCCTGCAGCATCCAATCCAATCCTGATGAAAAGCTCTTTCTTCCTAGCACACATCAGGTTATCTTCTGAAGGGAAGGGAAGGGACGGAAAAGAGACAACCTTGTCCCAACGTACCTGGTGGATAATAGTATATCTCGCTTTTTTGTGCAATCCCTTTTCCCAACACAATCCTTTTCCGACTCGACACTTGTGTGCTACAATGGCTTTGAGGTGTGCCATGGAAACGATTTTCACGAAAATTCTTGAAGGCAAGATTCCTTCGGTCAGACTCCATGAGGATGAGCTTTGCTTTGTCATCCTCGACATCAATCCGGTCAACAAAGGGCATCTTCTGATCATCACAAAGGAGAGCTATCCTCTCCTATCCGATTGCCCGGACTCCACACTTTCCCACCTGATGCATGTTGCAAAACGTGCCGATGCAAAACTTAGGGAAGTCTTGCACTGTGATGCCACGAATCTGATCATCAACAACGGCAAGGCCAGCGGACAGGAAGTGCCGCACCTACACCTGCACGTCATCCCCCGATGGGAGAGTGACAAGAAGAACATCCATCTTCAAAAAGAGACCTATACGGACGGCGAGATGGCCGAGTATGGGAAAACACTGGAGTTCTGAGCCATGCGTGCATGTCACCACTGTCATACTGATATCGATCCCCTGATGAGCATCGGCTTCAATACTGTTTGCCCGAAATGTGAAAAAAGCCTGCATAGTTGCGTCAACTGCCGCTTCTACAGCCCCGGCTCCTACCATGACTGCTCCGAGGGTGTGGAGGAGTACATTGAGGATAAGGTGGAGGCCAACTTCTGCGACTCCTTCATGCTTGGGGAAGACACCAAGGAAGAAGCGCAGCGCAAGGCTGATGCCAAAGCCAGGGCGGAAGCCTTCTTCAACTTCTAAGGAATAGGAACCACCATGAATACACGTCGCTTTCTGCTTCTGGTCTTGCTCGCAGTCACCATCCTTTTCAGCGGATGCCAATCCTACACAGCCAAAGAAGCCAAGCCCCGCTTGGCACTCCCTACTGAGCCAGAGACGACCTTGGTCACCAAGTACTCCGTCCTGGAAGCCGAAAAGCAGGAACTTTTGGCAAAACAGGAGGCAGAAGAGCTGCAGCTGCACCAGCAGATGGAGCAAGAGGAAGCACAGCGGAAACAGGCACTTGCATGGGAACAGCTTTCACAGGCTGAGGCGGATGCAAGGAATGCCATCGCCCTGCTCACCGAAGAGAAACAAACCCTTCAGGACCAACTGGACCAACTGCAGTCCCAGCTTACACAGACGAATACGAGTCTCTCATCCCAAGAGCTCACCGCCGAAGGGCTGACCAACGAGCTGATGAGCATTGAGTCTCGCTACGCAGAGCTCTTGCTCTCCTTCGATCAGCTCTCCTACCATGCAAGTGAACTGGAAACACTGCTTTCCGAGCAACAGTTGATAAACGACCATCTGCAGCAGTTGCTTACCCAAGTGCAGACCGATCACCAAGCAGAGATGACCGCCCTTCTTGCCTCACACGAGCAGGAGGTTGCTGATCTGCTTGCAACCATCCGGAGCCTGCAGACCGACAACACCCTGCTCAAGGCCCAGCTTGAGGAGAAGACCCTCACCTTGGAAGAGAAGACAAGGCTTGAGCAGCAACGTGCTGAACAAGTGCGAAAAGCAGAGCAAGAAGAGATGGAGCGCCAGCAGCAGATCGCCCTCGAGCAACAGCGCCTGGCGCAGCTGGAGGAAGAGCAAAGGCAGCTCCAGCTTGCCCTCCACCAACAGATACCCCCGCTCTCGGAGTTGACCTATCCCAGGCTGTACACCACACAAGCACCAACCATGCACCTTGAGGATAATGGGCAACTGGATGTCATGCTGCTCACCCTCGATGATCGGATGTGGGATTCCAAAACGGTTGCCAAGGAAGTGCACACCAGCATCAGCGACCTGAATTACCCCGTCATGCTGGCAACCGGTCATATGCAGAATGTCATCGATTTGGTACGGGAAATGGGCTTGCATGCAGTGCTGGTCCGGGGAGGAGCGATCATCAGCAGGCTGCCGATCATCAAGAGTGATGAGTACGGGGCAAGCGTCCAGTTCAGCGAGAAGAAAACCGTACGCTTCTCGGTTGCCAACCTTCCCGAGTATCAGGTCTTGGAGGCCTTCCAAGCAAAAGCGGACTGGCAGACACTTCAGAAGAAGATCACCCCCAATCGTGTGGCGGCACTGAAGGCCATCACCGCCAAAGCCCCGGTTACCGAACCCACCATCCTTGGTGCCAGCCTCTATGAGCCTTCGCACCAGGATTGGAACACCTTCAGCCCAGTCGCCTACCGCCAGATCGATTACCTGTGGCCTCTGAGTGCCCACCTTGAGGATGAGCAGTTCTATGATGTCTATCGGGCTACTCACTTTTCCAGTGCAACCGATGCAGGAAACACCTTGCTGAAGGGAGAACTGAAAGAGCGCGTGGACTACCTGTTCAGCAGAAAGCTGCTGCCGCTCTCTTCCTCGATGCTCACCATCGGAGGTGAATCGGTACCTGATGGGCAAGGCATCTCACGCTATGGCTTGGTAGCGAGTTTCCTCGTACCTTAGTCGTCTCCCTCATCAACCACCACAGCCTCAGCCTCGATCGCCGTCGGTGAAAACTGACGGTTGATCTTGCGTATCCTCACCGACCACAAGACCATGCCAAGACCCATGGCGATGAGCACCACCCCAACCAACTTGAGCAGCATGCTGCCGATCTGTTGGGGAAAGACAAACAAGAGGATCGCCACCACCAACGAGAAAACCCCCTCTGAGAGAAGCGCAGAAACAGGAAGTTCACTCTTGCGCAACAGCAGTGCATCAAGGAAGGAGATGATCGCAGAGAAAATCAGCTCAATGGCTATAAGCGTGAGCAGAAGCGTCCAGCTCACATTGGCCGCAGAGAGAGGCACGAAGAAGGCAACCAACCCCAACACGATACTGATGAGAGCTTGGATGAGCGTCGCCATCTTGGTACGACGACCAAGGGTGTAGGTCCTGAGGGCAAACAGACTGGCAACACCGGAGCCAACCAGAAACAATCCCAAGATGGAGATGAAGATCCTCACGAACGACTCCTGTTGGAACATCAGATAGATGCCAAGCACCACCAGAAGCGAGCCGAATAGTGTTGCCAGCATCAGATGCCGTTTGAAAAAAGTATCCTGCATGGAAAGCTCCTTGAAAGCTGCTCTTGCGCAACCACAGCTTTTTTCTTTATGGTACAGACAACAACCACACAAGTAAAGGACAGCCAACCATGTACCGCCACCTTTTCTTCGATGCAGACGGAACACTTTTCGATTTTGATCGTGCTGAGCAACAAGCTTTCGCCCGCATGGCACAGGAACTCTCGCTTCCTTGTGACAAATCCGCATTTGCCCTCTATACAAGTTGCAATGAGGAGTGTTGGAAGCTGTTCGAACAAGGTATCATCACCCTTACCCAACTCAAGACCCAGCGTTTTGACCGATTCTTCTCCTCCCTCTCCCTCGATGGGGACAGCGAGAAGGCAAGCGCATCGTACCAATACCACCTCTCCTGCCAGGGAATCCTCTTCGAGCAGAGCATCAAAGTCCTGCAAGTTCTCACTGAGCGCGGGTACATACTCTATCTTGCATCCAATGGCATTGCTGACGTACAGAGAGGGCGTATTGCTCATGCACAAATCGGCCCCTACTTCAAGGGAATCTACATCAGTGAGGAGCTGGGGGTACAAAAACCCGATACCCGTTTCTTTGACCAGATGCTCGAGAAAGAGCAGTTGCTTGCCCATAAGAAAAGCTGCCTCATGATAGGAGACAGCCTCTCAAGCGATATCAAGGGAGGGTTTGACAGCGGATTGGATACCGTATGGATCAAATCAGGGAATCAGGAGCCTCAGGGCGTGGTACCCACCTATACCCTCACCCACTTGGACCAGTTGCTGCAACTCTTGCCATCACCTATTTGATGGCCTTCAGCTCAACCTCGACGATGAGCAGACTGTTTGGATCGACTGCCTGTGTTCCTTCCACCCCATAGGCAAGATTGGGATGGATCCAGAACCGGTACTTTGAACCGGTCTGCATCAGCTTCACCCCTTCGATGAAACCGGGAACCATGATTGCCTGCAACTGGAAGGAAGAGCTCTGTTTTCGTTCATAAGAGCTGTCTATGACCCTGCCGTTAAGCAGAATAATCTGGTAGTCAACCTCAACGATACTCTCTGCAGAAGGCTTCTCTCCACTCCCCTGGACCAGAATACGGTACTGTAGTCCACTCTCAGTGGTGACAATACCATCTTGTTTTCCATTTGAGGAGAGAAAATCCTCTGCAGCCTGCAAATTCTCAGCAGCAATCTTGGCACGCTCCTGCTGAGCTTTTTGCAAAAGGTTCGTCTGTACTTGATGAAGTATCTGGGTCATCTCTTCTTGGGAGAAAAAACCGGTACTCTTTCCTGCATCAAGCGCTCCCTTTGCAAAATAGGAAGAGCTGAGGTTGTCAAAGCCTTGCTGTTGCAACGTGGTAAAGAGCATATAGCCGTAGGTATAGCTGAACCGATCATCAAGAGAGAGGGGTTTGTGCAGATCTGAAATGGAATCCCTGATTTCCACCGTCTTCTCAGCAGGCGCCATCTTCACAGGTTCTGATACCTGTGGTGCCGGCAACGTGGCTTGGGCGGAGCGATTGCAACCTGCAAAAAGCAGCAAGACAAGAAAGGGTGCGAGGCGTACGGGCAAGAGGTTCTTCACGGTTTTTCCTTCCGAGCAGAGTTTTTGCCTCCCTTATCCCATCCAAACAATGGCATGGAATTACCAGACACATCATTCACCCCATGACGACGGTCTGTGCAAGAGAGGCTTGCATACAGGAAACTGTACCCCAGCTCAGGAGAAACGTCCAGTAAAAAGAACGGGAACCTGTCTATCGGTCAAAAACACTGTCTCCCTGCGCAGTGATGGCCACTACGAGAGGAAAGCGCTCGACCTCAAGCTCAAGCAAAGCTTCAGGTCCCAGTTCGGCAAAGGCCACCGTCCTGAAGGAGCGGACACATGAGGCATACAGGGCACCACACCCCCCATAAGCCTGCAGGTAGAGCGCTTGGTTGCGCTTGATCGCCTGCACCACCTGTTCCGACCGAGGTCCCTTGCCTATCATCACCTTCAGCCCATTATCAAGCAACCGAGGAGCAAATGGATCCATGCGGGCACTCGTTGTCGGGCCGCAGGCACCGATCACCTTTCCCTCGGGTGCCGGGGAAGGCCCCATGTAGTAGATGCAGGCACCTTCCAGGGAGAGGGGAAGAGGTTTTTGCTCATCCAGCAATTGGACGAGAAGCTTGTGCACCTGGTCACGACCTACATAGAGCTTTCCGCTCAAGAAGACCTGTTCGAAAGGCACAAGTGAGTGGATGACGTCAGAAGAGAGCGGCAAAGTCAGTTCACGCATCTTCACCCTCCCAGACGATCTTGGCCTTGCGGTCGGCCCAACAGTTGATGGAAACAGCCAGGGGAAGGCCTGCAATATGGGTTGGCTCATGCTCTATGGCAACGCTCAAGGCAGTGATGGTGCCGCCGAGCCCTCCGCTTCCAATCTCTGTTTGCTGGACCTTTGCAAGAATCTTCTCCTCCAAGGACGCATACTGAGCATCAGTGTGTTGTTGGTTTACCGGTCGAAGCAAGGCTCGCTTGCTCAGATACGCAGCACGGTCCATGCTGCCCCCCAGCCCTACTCCGAGGAAGATGGGAGGACAGGGCTTCCCTCCCGCAGCCTGGACAATGGCTCCAACTGCTTCAATGACCCCTTCCTCACCACAGGTAGGATTGAGCATGCGAACCTGGCAGCAGTTCTCACTGCCAAAGCCCTTGAGCAGGATTTGGATGGTCAGAGAAGAGCCCTCCACCGGTTGCCACCAGATGACGGGAGGAAGATTGGTAAGCGTATTGTTTCGGGCATAGACCGGCTCTTCCACTACCGAATGACGGTAATACGCCTTGTCCACGGCAAGGGCACACCCCTCAAGGATGGCAGCCTCGATGGCAGCAAGAGTAAGGGGGCAGGACTTGCCCACATCAACAAAGACCAGGAACATCCCGGTATCCTGGCACATCGGAAGCTGCTGTGCATCGGCGATTTCCAGGTTCTTCAGAATCGCAGCAAGCACTGCCTTGCTCGCCTCGCTCGTCTCCATCCTCTGTGCCCAGAGGAGGCGCTGGAGCACATCATCGGGCACATGGGTAACAGCACAGATCAGTTCATCGGCAATATATTCAGCGAGTTTCATCCACCTCATCCTTCCAATTGGGATCATACAACCAGGGTCGTGCTGTGAAATAGGAACCGACCCCCTTGAGAAGCAAGAGGACAACAGCAAGACCTACCACCAAGCCCATGAAATCGGCAGCAAGATCCATCCACTCCCGTGAGCGGCCAAACTTCGGCTGCAGCATCTCAACCACGAAACCGAGCAAGGTCCCGGCAACCAACGTATAGATGATGGAAGGCCCCGCCCACGAGGTCAGATGCAGTGTGGAGTGCGGTCGTTCCTGTATTTTTCGCTGTTTTCCAGAACCGGGAATCCTCAGGGTGGCAAGGAAAAAGAAGAAGCCGAAGGCCGCATAGGCAGCCATATGATCACCCTTGTCTGCAAACGGTATCCAGGAGATTCGCGGATACGACTCCTTGGGAATGAAGGAGAGATACAGGACTAGGGCCACCACCAACAGGGTGAAGGCTATCCCCACACTCCGAACGATCCTTTGCAATGGAATCCTACCTCGCATACCTATCCCCTTGTCTATATCCATGCTCACTCATCCCGCATCTCACCGCCTCAAGAAACTGGTGCTTGTCGGCGAAATGCCGCGGTGAGACGAGTCGATGACTGGGAGTTTCACACATCATCCGCTCAATGACCATCGAAGGGTTCAGAAAACGCAGGAAATGAATGCTGTGCTCTACATGCCGCCGCATCGAGGCCACACTGACCTCACCCTGTCGATACCACCCTTCAAGCCTCGTTCCCCCGCAGACATGGAGGTTGTGAATCTTCACTGCCTCGCTTTGCACCTGGTTAAGCAGAAGCGCAGTCCGCATGAACGCATCCTTCCCTTCTCCCGGAAGACCGAGTATTACATGAGTACAAACACCAATGCCTGCAGAATGTAACGAATTTACCGCGGAAATATAGCGTTCAACGCTGTCATTGCGCCCCAACAAGGAGAGACTCTGCTCATCTGAAGTCTGCAGACCAAGCTCCACCCACACCCGTTTCACCCGAGTTCGATAGCTTGCCAACAAGGCGACCACTTCGTCGTTGATGCAGTCTGCACGGGTAGAAACTATCAGCTCGACAAACGGTCCATTCTCAAGCCCTGCATCGTAGAGGGCCTTCAGTACATCAACAGGGTCATAGGTATTTGTGTACGCCTGGTAGTAGAGCGAAAAAAAGTCCGAGCGATACCTGCTTCTGATGAACTGCTTGCCCCGCTTGACCTGCTTCCCTATCAGTTCAATGCGCCTCTCAAGGGCCAAAGGCTTTCTCCCAACCTTTTCCGACACCTCTCTCTGAAAGGCACTGTCGTGCATGAACCTGCTCTCATGCTGGCGCAGGTAGGTGGAAGCACTGCCTGTCCCGTCGCAAAAAGCACACCCCCCGCTACCATCAGGCTGCCTGTTGGGACAGGAGAAGTGGGCATCGATGCCGATGCGGTAGACAGCCTGGCCGTAGGTTTGGCGCAAATGGTGGGCATAGGAACGATACAAGCTCTCCATCAATAGACACCAATGATGAAGGTGACGTTTCCTTGTAAGCTGGTTCCCAAGCCTACCAGGACCTCCCCGAGGGGAGTATCGAGCGCAAGCGTCAGGCCCAGGCCAAGATCCCATTGGCTGGGAAAGAGCAGCGTGTCAGAGGATGCACTCACGCCTTGGTAGGGATCGTACTCATCGAAGAGGGCGAACCGCAGGTTCACCTTGCAGAACGCTGGATACCCCAACACCTCGGCCAGCCTATGGGTCCAACTGCTTCCCACCATAGCCAAATCCCGTCTCAATGAGAGCGGGCTGTACCCCGGAACTCCAAAAGGAAACCCCATGTCTGCATAGCTGGAAAGCAATTCAAAGCGTTCGCGAAGATGGGAAACCTGCAGGTCATAGCCCAGGGTGTCTGCATACGTAAGGGCAAATTTCTGCTCCCAAGCAAGCCTGAAGGCATACATGGCCTTATCCAGATAGCCGATTCTGGAGAGCATATCCAACCGATAGCCATGCGAGGCAAAGCGGCTGTCCAAGGTGGAGGAGAGCAGGCTCAGCTCAAGCTGGGGGAAGGCCAAGAACTGCTGGGGATAACGACTGTCGTGCAGTCCGATAAGATCATACCACCCATCAAGCTTCACATGGGTATACTCACCCATATACAGGTCCAGGCCTATGGTGGTACGGAACGCACGATCGAGCGGTGCGCTGCGCTGGGCATCCACCAAGGCATTGCGCGTCGACATACTGCCGCTTGCATAGGAGAGCGACGCATGAACATCCCACCTACCAAGGGCATTCATGGCAAATGGGTGGCTGAGGCCGAACTCCACCCCGGTTCTCTGCCCAAGGCTCGCCTGGATGAGAAAGGTAAAATCCGTGTCCCCAAGCTGGGCCAGCGAGGCATCCAAGAACACATCAGAGCGGTACCAAGCCGAGGAGGAGGAAGGTAGCGTACTGGAAAACCCTGCATCCATCTGAAAGCCCATGCTGATGTTTGCACTTTTCTTTCCAAATCCCCGTGTCTGGATCAGAAGCACCCCATCCTCAGCCATCTCATAACTGACGGTGGCCAAGGCATTGGCTTTTCGTATCTCCCGCATCCTCAGGTTGAGCTCGGTAGCAGTCTGTTTGTTCAAGCGACGTCCAAGGAAGCGTGAAAACATCGAGGCATCCACAAGCATATCAGCAGCTTTCAGGGAGATGTCCTTCACCCTCAGCTGGAGGATTACCGGAGTCGGAAGCAAGCTGTACCTCCCCAAGCGGTCGGGGTCAAGGACCTTCAGCTCGCGTTGCTCAGCAATGCGATGTGCCAGTTGGTCAAGCTCATCGGCCTTCTCCTCCACAGCCTCATGTCCCTGTACAAGAATGTGCTCATACTTGTTGAAATCCAAGGCAAATACGTCCTCAAGCTTTGGAAAGAAGACCAAGTCTGCTTGGCTGTGCTGCTTTTGGGCTGTATCCTGGGTAACGAGAATGATGGTCTGCATGGTCATGGCAGAAAGGCTTTCCAACGATGAATAGGAGAGCACCTGCATCTCGTTCACATCACAGGCGATGACAATATCAGAACCAAGAGAACGTGCCAACTCAATGGGAAGGTTGTCCACCACCCCTCCATCCACCACCAGGCGCCCATCCTCGTAAGGATAGGGAGTAAAGACAATGGGGATGGAAATGCTGCTTCGGATTGCCCCAACCAAGGAGCCGCTTGCATGCACGATCCGCTCTTTGGTCATGGCATCTGCAGACACACAGCGAAACGGGATGGGAAGTGCATCGAAATCCACTGGGGAAGGATGCTTGGAAAAAAGATAGCCCAACAACTCCAAGATGCGCTGATCACCAATGAATGCGGGGGAGCTGCCGATCCCCGTTTCCCCGAATCCAAGGGAGAAGGCCTGGTTGTGCGTGTAGGCAAAGACATCATTTTGCTCGCGCTTGGTGTCGAGCACCGGTTCTGCAAAGAGCCCAACCAAATCCGTCTCTTCAAGCAAGGACCGTATCTCTTTTGGCGTGTACCCGGCACTGTAAAGCCCACCAACCAGACTGCCCATGCTGGTTCCAAGCACAAGGTCGATGGGAATTCCCTTCTCTTCAAGAGCCTCCAGTACCGAGACGTGGGCAATACCCCGGGCCCCTCCACCGGAGAGAACCAGGGCAATCTTGGGAGAGGCCCACAGGGTACTGAGACTCAACAGAACCAGCAGCACAGCAAGGAGGCGCCTCATACGGTTAGCCCAACCGACCAGAGAGGAAACCCTGGTTGCCATTGAGGAAGGAGAGATAATCCAACTCCTTGCGCTTCTCCAGTTGCAGGTGAGTCACCCACAACAGGCCGTCACCGGTGGCTATGGCAATGCCTTTTCCCTTCTGCTTTCCCACTACAGTGCCTGGCTCCACACCTGGAGGAACTGTATCGCTGCCAGCTTCAGCAAGCGTGCCATAGACAGACGTGAACATCAGGGTTTGTCCTTCGTACACGGTTCTTGCCTTCGGCCAGGGGTGCATTGCCCGGATCTGAGCATGCAGGGCCTTTGCACTCTGATGAAAATCAAGCACTCCCATCGAAGCATCGATGAGCGTGGTATAGGTTGCTTCTCCCTTCTGCGGAGAAAAGGTCGCAGTCCCTGCTTCTAATGCTCCCAAAGAAGTGAGGGCAAGGGACGCAGCCTGTTCACTGACCACAACTCCCAGGCTTTCGGTGGTCTCTGTTCCCTCAAGAGGAATCGTACAGGAAGCAAGGATATCCCCGCAGTCCATCTCCCGGGCGATACGCTGGATACTGATGCCGGTCTTCGTTGCTTGGCTGAGAATGGCACCCTGGATGGGGCTTGGACCGCGCAACAGTGGCAACAGGGAGGGATGGATGTTCAGTTTCTCACCTGAAAACAGACCGAGAAACTTTGGGCCGAACATTCGTCCATACGCGAAGCAGAGCAAGGTATCACATCCAAGGGGAGCGATGGCAGCGCGAGCCTCACTGCCAAGATGGTCAAACTGTACCACCTCAAGGCCGAGCCTAAGCGCCTCCTCTTTGACCGCAGACGGAACAAGGGCCTTGCTGCGAGCTTGAGGCTTGTCGGTATTGGTCAACACCGCTCCGATCTCAAACTGCTCTGCCAAGGCCCTCAGGGTAGGTACTGCAATCTCGCTTGTTCCTGCAAACAGGATCCTCACCGCTCTTTTCTCCTCTTTCCCTTGGTGCGTTTCTCATATGCTTTCACCATCTTCTCCTTCTCTTCGTCAGAGAGACGGTCGATGAACAGCACCCCATTGAGGTGGTCATTCTCGTGTTGGATGGCACGGGCGAGCAGACCTTCCGCTTTCACCGTGAACACTTTCCCCTCAATATCCTGGGCCTGGACGGTAACTCTGGCGGGCCGTTGTACATCGTGCCAGACGCCGGGGATGGAGAGGCATCCTTCCTCTGAGATGTCAGTCTCGATGGAGGTCTCGATGATTTGCGGATTGATATAGGCACGCTTCTCGACACCCTGAATGTTGATCACAAACAGGCGGCTGGGTACGCCTACCTGCGGGGCGGCAAGACCGACTCCATCTGCTTCGGCCATTGTTTCGAACATGGCATCGACAAGCACACGCAAGCCGCTGTCAAATTTGGTTATCGGTTGGCACTTTTCTCCAAGCACCTCTTCACCTAGTGTATAAATATCTAACATAGTAACTCAACTATACCAACACGCCACTCTCTGGTCAACTTCACGGGAGACAGTACACCCACAGGACAAAGATGAGCGAAATCTAGGCAAAACAGCATGACAGTTTTACAATTATGTATAGCAGGGCCCGAGTGATGGGATATCTCTCCACACTTTGACAGCAGCATAATCTAAGATACAACCCCAAAACCATATGCCAGCCACCTCCGGGTGGCCTTTTTCATGCCCATACCCGCATCCTTTGAAACATTTCTTTGTACAAATACGTTATCTTATTTACAACTCTGCTTGCATCATGTATACTGGCAGCAAGGAGAAACACCATGGCCTACGCAGTCACCAGGAACGTGCTCAAGAGCGGCG
>Ga0334882_1002009_pt1 | contig 22250 bp, 13 predicted proteins | sample GraSluR1_MG_5_FD_207226 | JGI IMG/M metagenome (GOLD analysis project Ga0334882, IMG submission 207226) | Sludge microbial communities from methane-producing bioreactor in Wageningen University, Netherlands - Granular Sludge_15_04-R1 | ecosystem: Engineered > Bioreactor > Anaerobic >...
ACAGCATTGGGTTGCAACCTGTGGATTACTTCGTAGTACGATTCCCAGTCGTACTCCTGCCTTTTCCCGTTGGGACCTTCACCACAGGCTCCGTCAAACCACACCTCGTCAACTGTGCCATACCAGCTTAACAGTTCGGTGAGTTGCTGCCTAAAGAATTCGTTGTATCTGGGCGAATCGCCATACGATTGAGCATTTCTGTCCCAGGGGGAGAGGTAAACTCCAAACTTCATTCCCAGTGCTTCGCAGGCATCCTTTACCTCAAGCACTAAATCCCCTTTACCATCGCGCCATGGAGATGAAGCCACAGAGTGGCTGGTGGTTTTGGTTGGCCACAGGCAAAAGCCATCGTGGTGCTTAGCGGTAAGAATAACCATTTTCATTCCTCCATCCCTTAGGGCTTTCACCCATTGCATGGCATCAAGTTCAGTTGGGCTAAAGAGAGAAGGCGATTCCGTTCCATCGCCCCATTCTCTTTCGGTGAAGGTGTTTATCCCAAAATGGATAAAAGCTGTTAGTTCCAACTTTTGCCATGCCAATTGCTGTGGTGTGGGGATAACGTGAGCAGCCCTTCGAATTTTATCATCCAGTGAAGTTTCTGGATCAAAAACCACGACCTTCTCATAGAAATTATTCTTTCTACACGAAAATATAATACAAACCACACTGAGAGTTACGATATAAAACCAACTTTTCATTAGTGTTCAATTTGTTGCACTGATGTGGGGCCTACAAATAATTCTTCGTTAAGCTGGTCAAGTATTGGGCTATCGAGAGCTTGTAAACCATATTGCCATGTTTTTAGCATTTCAAAAATAATTACCTCGTTTTTACCCCTTTTTAACCATGGAGCTGGAATATAAAGGGTTTGTTGCGGTCCAATATGCCAGTATCGTCCAATATGATACCCGTTTACCCATACACTTCCCTTGCCAAATTCTTGCATATCCAGGTAAGTATCTGCCACTTCTTTTAAGTGGAACTCCCCTTTACGGAGTAGAGGCCATTTAGTCTGTTGCTCAATTTGTTGCACTTGTTCAAATTTAAAAACGCCTAGGTTGTCAAAAGGAAAACCGAATATTTCCCAGTTAAGCACCTCCTTGCCGTTGAAATAAACTGCCTCGGTAATACCCTTTCGATTATCGGTAAGGAAGGTTCCAAAATTTATGCGCCCAAGATTTTCAATAAAAAGCGATAGCTTTGCACCCTCAGAAGGAACTGAAAGGTAAACTGAATCGAGTTTTGTTCTCCTGTCAACAATTCCAATTCTTTGGTTGTTAAGCAGAACTATGCCGTAGTCGCGTAGTTCCTTTATCTTCAACCATCCTTGCCCAGAGGGCAAATTGGTTTCGTAAAGAACGTAACCATAACCCTGGTTGATATCCTCAAAGCTTAAAGGGCGTTCAGATCTGATGGGATCAGGTTTAAAATTTTCAATAAATGAAACCTGATCCAATCTAAAAGGTGCAATTGTTATAGATTTTTTTGGCTCTGGAACATCAGGGATGTAGTATCCCTCGGGAGCATACTTCTTCACAAGTTCGCGATAGGCAAAAAATTTTGGGGTTGGATTTCCGGCTTCGTTGATGGGGGCATCGTAATCGTAGCTTTGGATTTGCGATTGGTATGGCATGTACGTATCGTAGTTGGCACCATTCATAAACCCAAAATTTGATCCTCCGTGTGCCATGTACATATTTAGTGAGATACCATAATTGAAAACGGAGTCCAGATAATTGGTAAAAACTTCAACAGGTGATGTGTGGTGCTTTTTACCCCACACATCGAACCATGCTGGATACCACTCAGATATGAAGTAGGGTCCACTACCATTAATTCGATTTTGGGTTTCGATTACATCCTTAGGTTTAACCCCTCCGTTAACAGCAGCATATATACCGGTCAGGTGTCCTGCATCAATTGTGTAAGGAGGATCGCAGGTAAAAAGATCGCAGGTAAATCCTGCTTCGCGTAATATGTCCCGGTTTAAGGCTAGGTATTCTTTATCGCTGCCATAAAAACCATACTCATTCTCAATTTGAACCATGATGATGGGTCCTCCATGCTGAATTTGCAGCGAGGCAAGATGCTTGCCCAGTTCCATTACGTAGTTGCGATATGCATTGAGAAAACGAGGATCTTTGCTGCGCACTTTTAACCCTTCTTCCTTGAGAAGCCACCATGGGTAGCCTCCAAACTCCCACTCGGCGCAAACGTATGGGCTAGGTCTAAGCATAACCCATAGACCCTCTTTCTGGGCAAGCCGAATAAATTCTGCGATATCGGCATTACCCCTAAAATTGTATTCTCCGGGGTAGGGCTCATGTACGTTCCAAAACATGTAAATACTAATGGAGTTCATGCCCATTGCCCTAATCATCCTAAGCCTGTCCTGCCAATATTCACGTGGTACTCGTGAAGGGTGGATTTCGCCCGAGAAGAACATGATTGTTTGTTCTTCGAGAAGAAAATGGCCGTTTGCAATGCGAAAAGTGTGTTTGGGCTTTTCACTACAACCGGTCAATATTATTGCCATTATCATTGCAAGGAACAAGGGTTTTTTTAGCTTGTTTATCATGATCAATGTATTTGGGCTATAAACTTATATTACAACTACAATTTCATCCACAAAAACCCAGGAGGCTCCACCTGCGGAGGGGTGCCAGTCGAACAGACCAAGCGTTCCCTTCACATCGAACTTTACGTAGCGGAACCTATTGTCCGAAACTTCGAAACGAAAAAGGCGATTGATACTCTCGGTTTTCTGATTGCCTACTACAGCCTGCTTTTCAAGTAGGGTAAAGTTAATCCCATTATCAGAAATGTAACAGGTAACGGATAGGGGGTGGAGTATCCAACTTTTGGGATCCCAAAGCGTACTTATCTCAATGGCTGATGCACAAATATCTGTCTCTAAATCAAGCACTAGCGAGAAATCCTTTGCCTCCCAGCCAATCCAGTGTACATTGAAGTCGTTGGCGCCCCGAACCCCGTTGGTGAGGTATGCCAGATTTCCCTGACTGTACTTCTGTGCTGGTTGAGGATCGGCAGTTACCTTCTTGCGGAACGCAAGGTTGCCCTTCACCTGGACATCAATAAACCTTTTTGTGGCTAGGTAGTACCCATCGGGTGTCAACCCCGATTCGTTCACAGATTTTACGTTGCAATCGATGCTTGTTTGGTAGAACTCCTCAAGCATATCCACCATCTCTTGCTTTGGCTGAAAATCACCATCGATTTCCTTATACCATCCTCTGGGTCCGAACATATCGTTTTTACCAATTTCCATTATGGCATACTGCAACGACAATTTGGCTTGCCTAACGTGGAGGTTGTAAGGAGATTGATTTTCCACTGCCTTCTCTGCTTTTTGGAATAATTTCAAGTATTTGTCCACATTCTCATGCGAAAGCAGCCCAAACTGGTGATTGGTTGGTGGTTCGTATATATCGAGCCGTTGACCTAAGCGGGTAATCTCACTCTCCATAGCATCGATATATGCCCTAATCCATTTGGCGGCAGGGCCGTAATACCCGTTAGTAAACTCCTCAATAATTGCCTTAACATCGGCATTGGGATCCCAGAGTAGCTTTGCGATTAAGTAAGACTTTAGCTCGGAGAACTCGTGACCCGAGCTGGTGTTCGACTGCTGGAAATGCTCATTCACGTTATGCTTAACGAATAGCTGGATGTTGGGCTGAAGGGTATGCAGGTTTGGGAATGGGTTTATATGATGGTTAAAGTTTACGGTATAATCCCAAAGGTAGATGTGATTGCTGATTTTGCCCCAATCCTCCAAATCCCTTATGAATGAAACGCTGGTGGGATCAGTTGCAATGGTTTTACTACGATTAAGTTCAATGGTGCAGAGCATAATCTGCACATTTTCCCTTGGCTTTGTTTGCTTTGGAGCCTGACGGCTATACTGGTATGCCAGGGTGGAGATGATTTTATCGGGGAACTCATCGGCAATGCGGTTTACAAAGCGAATGATTGGACCGACCGGGCTACCCTCTTCTTCTATTACTTTAGAACACTTTTCGCACTGGCAGTAAGAGAAGTTATCATCCTGACTAACGGACCATACTGTCTTTTCGGGTTGAAGCATCATTTCATCACGCAGTTTGCCAATTACAATTCTGTACACATCCTCATTGGTCAGGCAGAGTTGGTCGATAATCCGCTTGCCACCCATATAGGCGTAGTACTCGGGGTGCTTATGAAAAAAATCAGTCCAAGGCAAAAGCCTTTGGAATGTGTGGACATAATACCCCTTTGCAAACATATCCTCAATTGTATGAAGCCGATGAAAATCCTTATAATCCTGATGATTAGTGAAATCTCCGTTGATATTTCTGTAACTGTTTGGCGATGAACCAGCGATGTTTACCGATGGGAGTATGATATTCTTTTGCTCTGGAATAATTACATGATCGGGGCTATAATATTTAACCCCAAGATATTTCTCCAGAATTTCGCTAACTCCGTAAATACAACCCCGTCCTTTACCTCCATGTATATGCAGGTTGTTCCCGATGGTTTTAATCTCAAACCCATCATCAAGTAATTCATCCTGATTTACAGATATTGAAATGATATGCTTTGATTCGTGAGAATTGGTCAGGATTACGGGTAATTCAACTCCCGATATTTCTCTAAGATGGCTTTGAAGGAATTCAGCAGCACGTTTTTCATGGCCATTTGCATTTTCAGGAATTACGATGATGTAATCGCTTTTTCCATCAATAACAAGCTTTATTTTATTGGTTGTTCTTAATGTACAACCGAATAATACCAGAGGGAAGATAGCTGAAAGGAGTATTTTTTTCATGTTGGTGAATTATTTTGGATTTTTATTCAACCACAATTTCATCCACAAAAAGCCAGGCTGGTTCCCCTTCGCCAGAATGCCCTGCAGGGCATACTCCAAGGTTACGCAGATTCACTTTAATGTAGCGTACATTATCCTTTTTTTGCTCAATGGCAAAGGTTTGTATCAGTTTTCCGCCTTCGTAGGGAGATATCTGATTTGTAACTTTACCCAGAATTTCGAATTGTTCGCCATCGGTTGAGGAGTAAAAAATGGCTTCACGGGGATAAAATATCCACGATGCATAGTTTTGCATTGCATTCACTTTAATGCTGTTTATGCTTTTGGCTGTGCCAAGATCAATGGTTGCCACCAGATCATCACCAAGAAACCCTTTCCAGTTTCCATCGTGAAAGTTGGTAGTGCCCACAACACCGTTCACCAGGCTGTATTGGCCATGTCCATCGTATTTAGGACTATTAGGGTACTCAAGTGTTATTTCCGAAGCAAAAGCTTTGTGAATGATAAATTCTCTTGACAAAACCTGTCCGCTGGATTGACCATCGATGAAAGAGGCTGCTTTAATGCAAGAGCTTTCAAATATTTCGATGGGCTTAGTGTATAGGGGAGAGGATGAAAGAGGTTCGGATCCATCGAGGGTGTAACGAATTTCAGGCTCAAATACTTCAGTGGTAAGCTCAATTTTTATGCTCTTGTTTTTAATGTTCAGGCTTGGTTTTGCTGATACCTGAAATGCACTTCTGGAGTAGTTTATTCCCAAATCATCGTATCGTTTGTATTGTGCCTCCATTCTTCTGGAGAAGTTGCCCCAGTTGCGGTGCTGTGTTGGCGACCAAAGCACTTCGGAAAGTGCTGCCAAACGTGGAAATGCCATATACTCAACATGCTTTGGGGTTACTAAAAACTCCGACCAAAGATTAGCCTGTGCCCCTAATATCAGCTTGCCCTGTTCGTCAGTTAGTACAGGTGGAATAGGTTCATAATGATACACCTTTTTAAGGGTTGTTGGACCACCACCAGCAAGCGGTTCAATTGAGGGATCGCCTTGGTAATGGTTAAAGTAGCAGTGGCTTCCGGGTGTCATGATGACTGTGTTGCCCTGTCGAGCGGCTTCAATACCTCCTTCTTCGCCACGCCACGACATCACTGTGGCGTTTTGAGCAAGTCCTCCTTCCAGAATTTCATCCCAACCTACCAAGCTACGACCATGTTCGTTTAGGAATTTTTCAATCCGTTTGATAAAGTAGCTTTGAAGCTCATCCTCATCCTTTAACCCTTCGTCCTTAATTCGTTTCTGGCATTTTGGGCATTTCTTCCACTCGGTTTTATCCGCTTCATCACCTCCAATATGTATTAATTTTGATGGGAAAAGATCCATAACCTCAATTAAAACATCTTCCAAAAACTTAAATGTTGCATCATTCCCAGCGCAGTATATGTGTGTAATTGGCCAAACCCCACCAGGAGGAACACCCAGATTCTCACCCGTACACGAATACTCCGGGTATGCTGCCAAAGCCGACATTACATGAGCTGGCATCTCTATCTCGGGCATAATAGTAATATTGCGTTTAGCAGCGTAAACAACAAGTTCCCTCACCTCTTCCTGGGTGTAAAATCCACCGTAGGTTGCGGGTCCGCTTTTTGCTTCTGTATAGGATCGGCTGTCCCAGTGTTTATCACTCAAATCCACTCGCCATGCACCAACCTCGGTCAACTTCGGGTACTTTTTTATCTCCAGCCTCCATCCCTGATCGTCAACCAAATGCCAGTGAAATACGTTGAGTTTATGCGTTGCCATATAGTCGATCACCTTGTATATAAAATCAATGGGCATAAAATGCCTCGATACATCGAGATGCATTCCGCGATAGCCAAATCGGGGGTAGTCAACAATGTTTAAGCATGGAACGTTACCATCCTGATTAGTACTTATTAGTTGGTAAATGGTTTGAATGCCATAGAATATTCCTGCAAATGTGTTGGCTGAAAGAGAAATTTGATATGGTTTGATGTCTAAAATATACCCTTCCTCACCAATGGTAGTGTCAAAATCCTTGTTGATTTTGAATAATATAGTGTTTGAAACTTCGCTTTTCTCAATATTCAAAGGAAATCCAAGGTATTGTTCCCAAAGTGTTGAAGCATAGATGGCCAGGAATTCAAGATTTTTATCCTGAAAATCAATAGAAGTGTTTGGTGTAACCTTGAAGTTTCCTTTGTCAACTTTCATTTGTACAGGTTGCGGAATAAGGCTGATTCGATTATAATCAGTTTTATCATTGCATCCTGAAATGGCAGCAATCAAAGATATGAAGAGTACTACTAGTTTTTTTCTATTCATAATTTTCAATTTTAATTGTCCAGGCATGGTGGCTGGGGATTTCGTTATACTTTATCTGTTTTAGGTTGATAATCAATTTGCCTTCATACTTCCATTCCAGGTTCCCCTCACGACCCAGCATGCTGATCTTAGTATCTGCCTTTGGTTGGGGTATGGGAAGTTCCAACTCCTCGTCGGGCCAATCGAAGCAGATCACATATAGGTTTCCGTTGTTATGGGTGTAGGCAATATGCTGGCGCATGGATTTATAAACAGCGAAAAGTCCATCGCCATGTTCAAGCTGTTTACCTGTAAATAGATTTGTCTGTGGGATTATCTCCCTTGGGGTAGATTTGCTTTCCCAGTAAAGGGTTATAGCTGCGTTTTGATAATCTTCGCGGTACTCAATTTTTATGGGATATTTTTTTCCTTTCTCCAGCTTTATCTGGTTCTGCTTTTCAATATCAGCATCGCTCCTCATGGCTTCGGAATTAGAGTCCTCCGAATTTTGCTCCCAAAGATTTATCACCAGCATATCATCTATGTAAAGGCGCATGCCATCGTCGGCTTTTGCCGAGAATTCGAAGATTTCGGTTTGATTAGGCTGCAAAAATCCTGTCCATGTGGCGGTAAAATTATCTTCTGAAATTGGGTATCCCGGTGAGTTCCTCACCCAGTTAAAATCAATTTGCGCATCAATCCTTTCGAGCGTAACTTCCTTATTTTCACCACTTCTCTTCCATTGGGTCGATCCATAAATAGCCTCCTGATTTACGTTGATCCACTTACCCAAATCCTCAATCCTCTCTTGCTGAAGCAATGGAATTTTTCCATCAGCCGATGGACCAACGTTAATAATCAATCCCCCTCCGTAGGCAACGGTTCGGGCAAAGAGATGGATCAACTCTCGGGATGTCATGTAGGCGCTTAGCTTCTCGTTCCGGTTTAACCCGAAAGAGCGTCCCAATCCACGAACCTCAGCCCAGGGTCTGTCGGTTTGTAAACCTCCCGAACTGTATTCGGGCGTTTTAAAACCGATATCGCTACCATGCCCCCATCTGTCATTCACAACGGCTTCATTGCCAATCAGATTATAGTACCATGATATGAGCTGGCGTGCATTCCATGTTTCAGAATGGTTAAACCATTCACCGTCGGTGAAGAGAACGTGGGGTTTGTATGTGCCCACAACCTCCTTGAATTGAGGTATCATATGCTCCTTCACATAGCGTCCAATGGAGTCATGTGGGTCGGTGTACCAACGATGCAGAGGATTGTTCCATTCTGGCAGAGAGTAGTAAAGCCCAAATTTAATTCCCTTACTGCGAACAGCATCAGCCAATTCCCCAACGATATCCCTTTCCGGGCCAACTTCAACGCTATTCCACCCCTTTGCGAACTGGCTCGGCCACAGACAAAACCCATCGTGATGCTTTGATACCAGCACAATATATCTGGCGCCCGCTCTCTGAAATATTTCAGCCCATTCGTTGGCGTCAAAGAGTTCAGCTTTCCAAAGCGGTGCAAAATCGTTGTAGGTGAAATCATCACCCCAGTATTTTTTCATGAAATCAGTGCGAATTTGTGCCCCAGCTTGTAATCCTCTAAGGTACCATTCAGCATACGATTCTGCACCACCGTATGAGGGTACTGAATATACACCCCAGTGTATGAATATCCCCAGTTTAGCATCTTTGAACCATTGTGGGTAGGGACGACTTCGAAGCGTTTCCCAAGAAACAACATCTGAATTTTCACTCTGTTGAGCAACTGTTTGTTCTATGAAAGTTAATGCAATCAGAATTACAATCGTAATTAGTTTTAAGCCAAAATGATTTACGATTCTTCTCATATTAATTATTGTTTATATCAACGGTTCTACTGCAATTACCAGCCTTATCAAAAGCCCTTAATTTTATGTTAGTCCCCTTTATTTCAAAGGGTTTGACATAAAGCGATGAGTTCGATTTTGGTTCATTTCCGCCAATGGTATATCTGATTTGGAGGCCGGGAAATTCCACATTGGCATGTATCTTTCCGTCTATAATGGTTGCACCGGGAGGAGGAATCCGATAGTTGTAACCCCCAAAAAGATATGATAAACGTGGAAGTTCTCTTTGTGCCAGTGTGTTTGCAAAGATATTCCAATCCTCTTCCACCTGCATTGCACGCACAGTGTCATTAGCTGTAGTTTCCCAACGACGTTCAGGTGCCCATGCACTTTCAGAAAAACCTATTAACTTAGGTAGAAGTTTATATTCAAGCATTTCTTCTCCCAGAATGGTTTCGCTCCATAGTTGTGCCTGTAAACCAAGTATATTCTTCTTGGCTTCGGGTTTAAGTCGTACCATGTCTTTATATTCAACATCAATGTTAATGGGTCTTCCCATATTATCCATCAGGGTTGTTTTAAACAAATCGAATGGATTGTAATACCATGCATTCTGAGTGTTGACAAAACCTCCCCAGTATAAGCCGGGTTCCTTGGGATGATTGTTATAAGCCAAATCAAAGTAAAAGTTTGAAACATGGCACATTACCACGGGGTAACCCATATTTGCCAAACGATAGGCTAGATCTTGTGCCCCCCAAAGGCTATTCCATGCATAGGGAATAACCCTCCCATCGGCAAACTTAGGATTGGGGATATGTCCCTTTTCAGCATATAATGCTATTTCTTCCCATCCTGCCATCCTGATACCTTTGGCACTAAGGATTTCAAGGGCTCTCCCGGTGAAGTAAACATGCATATTCTTGAAATGCTTGATTTCTGGGTGGTCTTTCATCAATGTATCAACCATGGGTGATTTTGTCCAGGCTCCCTTTGGTACCTCATCGCCTCCAATATGGAGTATATCGAGTGGTAATTTCGCTTCGGTATACATATCAACTATTTCATCTACAACTGTTTCGAAGAAATGGAAAACCGATTCCCTGGCAACGTTAACCACGTTATCATTGGACAGCTGAGGCGATATGTAAATCGATTTATCATCAGGGTCAATAAGCCTAAATTCGTTGGCAGCATTAACATCACCTTTTTGCATGTAATGCAAGTGTCTTGCTTCCATTGCCTTAATGGCAGCACGGGCATGCCCCGGCAGGTTTATTTCGGGTATTACCTTGATATGCCTTTGGTTGGCATACTGCAATATTTCAATAAAATCTTGGCGGGTATAGAAACCACTTCCATGCTTTCCCTTAGCGTAAGGGGTTGCACCTGAACCATAGGCGGGATGAAGTGATGGGGACTCTTTAGTTGTATGTCCTCTTTGTCCACCTACTTTTGTTAGCTCAGGTAAACTTGGTATTTCGATACGCCAACCCTCGTCATCGGTTAGGTGTATGTGCAGGGTGTTAATCTTGTAGAATGCAAGAATATCTAGTATCTTAAAAATGGTTTCCTTTGGATGAAAGTTTCTTACAACATCTATGTGTACTCCCCTATACGCAAATCGAGGAGAATCCTCAACGGCGATCAATGGCAATTCAACCGATTCTCCATTTTCAATAATACACTGGATGGGCAAAAGGGCAATCAGGCTTTGAATCCCATAAAAAATACCAGCTTTGTCGCCTTCGATATGGATTGTCCTATCTTCATTAATCATAAGTCGATAGGCTTCGTGCGATACTTCTTCTACATTTTTTTTCGAAAGTTGCACCGAATTCTTTTGTTTTGTATAGCCTTTGCTGATTTTAATATCCCATCCCAAGAGATGGTTAAGTTGATTTTTAAGTTCAGTGGCTTCAGAAATTATTTCATCATCATCGTAAAAAATGATCAGTCCATTGGAAAAAAGTGATTTGCTTTTTTCAACCTTTATAGATTTTGGAGTGGGAACAATGCTTAGCAGATTATCATAGGGCAGTAAGTTGAGTTTATTATTCTTAGCAAAATCATTTTCGGGGGAGGGCAGGGATAAATTGTCATCTTTATGTCTGAGTATTTGCTCAGGGCGCTCAAAGGACATTATCGTATAATCTTCAACCTCGGTTATTGTTTCATTCCTTTTTTCATCTGTAAAAACAATATAGAGACCTACTGGTGCATCTGTTTCTTTGATTAGCCAATGGCTTGTTTCGTAGTATAAGGTTATCTGCTCATCGGGTTTTAGCAAAAAGTTTTTTTGGGGTTTAATCCTGTACCAGTCACCATTGATATGTTCTACCCTGGCAATACTTAGGCTGTCAAAGTTATCAGCATCAATGCTCCGCGGGCATTGATTGAAGTAAAGTTCCCAGTTTTCACCATCGAGGACTCGTTGGCTATTATTTCTAATGGTAAAAGAAGCTTTCGATGCCGGGTAATCCTTATGGGTATTGCTGATTACCTCCCAAGCGACCGCAATGCTCAATTTTTGAGATTTGTTTTTTTCGCTGCAGGCTAGTTGTAATGCAAGCAGGAACAAAACAAGCGAGTGGTTAAGAATTACCTTAAAGGTTGGTGTTAGACTACAAAAGGGATTTTTTTTACTGCAATAGTTCATATTATAAAAAAGTAATCTTTACATTTGTACCTAAATCGATTTACCTTGCAATATAACAATTAGTTTTGTGATCAATCAAAAAAAATATCAAAAAAAATTATGAAACGAGTTTTTAGAGCCATATTGCCAGCAATTTCATTGCTGATTTTCTTGCACTTTGAGGCTATTTGTCAAAGGACTGGTAATATTGTTGAAATTTTTGGACGTGATAAGGTTGAAACTACTGATGAAGGACTCATTATACATGAGTTTACCGAGGGGTTAGCCCTTAGGAATGCCATTCGTCCTGGAATGCTGAATGGTTCGCAGGATATCCTTTTCTGGCAGATCGCCAACATGCAGTTCCAGAAGCCGACTACCAACCAATTTTTAGTCCACTCATACAACAGTCCTGGAATTAAATCCATGCTACAGTGGGAACCGATTGAGGTTGATACAACGGGTTACTTTACGGGTGATCTTTACAGGGCATATGTTTACACTGAGTTTAGCTCGCCCGAGGAGAGGATTGCCCTTCTGGATGCCTCGGGGCATACACGTATTTACATCAATGGTGAGCCCCATGAGGGCGATCATTACGATTACAGGCATACCCTAATACCCTTTAAGCTTAAAAAGGGAGAGAATACCTTTATATATACATACGGACGATTTGGCAGGGTAAATTCTAAGATAGTGATTCCTAGTAAAGAATTGATGTTTTCAAACAGAGATCTTACCTTACCATCATTGATTATTGGCGAGACTGATGCAAAATGGGGTGCTGTAAGAGTTGTTAATGCCAGCGAGGAATACCAACAGGGATTAATCATTGAATGTATTCTTGAAACGGGAGAGAAACTTAGCCATAGTACTGATTTTATCATGCCTATGACCATAAGAAAGATAAAATTCAGGATACCAGCATTGGCTAAGAAGTATGAAAAGGAGAGCATTGCTGCAACCCTAGTTCTAAAAGTTAATAAAGGGGAGGAGCTTGACCGAACCCAGATAAACATTAACGTTAAGGATGCCAGCAAGCATCACGAAAGAACTTTTGTGAGTGGTATTGATGGTAGTGTTCAATACTTCAGCGTTGTTCCATCCACCTCAAGGGCACCAAAACAGGCCTTTGTCCTATCGGTGCATGGTGCATCGGTGGAGGCAACCAATCAGGCAAGAGCCTACAAGCAGAAGGACTGGGCTCACATTGTAGCACCTACAAATCGACGTCCATTTGGTTTTAACTGGGAGGAGTGGGGCAGGATAGATGCTCTTGAGGTGCTGGAGGAAGGACGTAAACTTTTTGATACTGATTTGCAGAAGACCTATCTTACTGGACACTCAATGGGTGGACATGGAACCTGGTATTTGGGAGCAACATACCCCGACAAGTGGGCGGCAATTGCCCCGGCAGCCGGATATCCCGATATCATTGGTTACCGCAGAACAGGTTCAGATACTGCCATGCTTGCCAAGCCCCATTTTCAGATGGTTGAAAGGGGTGCACTTGCTGGCAGGGTACTAAATATAATGAGGAACTATTTACAATCTGGAGTTTATGTTCTTCATGGGGGTGCCGATGAGGTTGTACCAGTAAGCCAAGCCCGAATGATGAGGGAGAATCTAGGGAAATTCCATGATAACTTTACTTACTATGAGTATCCTGGTGGTACTCACTGGTATGGCGACCATTGCATGGATTGGCCTCCACTTTTCGATTTTCTAAAGCAGAATACCATCCCTATGGCAAAGGATGTGAAAAACATCGAATTTCATACTGCATCCCCCGGGGTTTCGGCCTCAAACTACTGGATTACCATCAACCAGCAGGAAAGGTCTTATTTGAACACGATTGCAAACCTGAGATTAGCAAACGATACAATTTTTGCTCAGCTGCAAAACGTTGAGTGCATCACCATACATCTTTCAATGCTTGACCTGACAAGTGCCCCTGTAATTAATATCGAAGAGCAGAATATTTGCCCCAAAGCAACTGACGATATTATTCTAAAGAGAGTAAACGGAAAATGGGAGATATTACCTGCGCTGAATCATGCCGAAAAGCATCCTCAACGGTATGGCGGGTTTAAGTTGGCATTCCTTAACAATGTAGTTTTGGTGTATGCCACACAGGGAACCGACGAGGAGAATGAATGGTACAAAAACAAGGCCCGCTACGATGCCGAGGCATTTTTATACAAGGCCAATGGTTCGTTCGATGTAATACCTGATGTGGAATTTTCTCCAGAGAAGTTTAAGGATAGAAATGTGATTATCTATGGCAATTCTAACAATAACAAGGTATGGAGCATGCTGTTAAAGCACTGTCCTGTACTGGTAAATAATGGAAGGATTAGTTTTGGTAAAAAGATATTTGAAGGAGATGACCTGGGAACATACTTCATCTATCCTCGTTATGATAGTGAATTTGCAAGCATTGGCGTTGTTGCCGGAACAGGAATTCCAGGGATGAAGGCAACTTTTGCAAACGACTACTTCTCAGGCATAACCGGATTTCCCGATATTCTCATCTTTAACGTGGATTGGGTCAAGGAAGGTCTAGATGCGGTTAATTTATCCGGTTTTTTTGGGAGCGATTGGAGTATCGAAAAGGGTGATTTTGTGTTTGATTGATGGTAAAAGGTAACAACTAAATAACAATACCCAATGAAAACAAGACTTTTGTTTATTGCTGTTTTGTCAATGTGTTCAATATTGGCATTTGGACAGGCTAAACTATTGGAGGTATACCCTAAGCATTACGTTTGCTATAGAACCAATGGAGACATAACATTGGATGGTTTGCTCAATGAACACAGTTGGCAGAACGTACCCTGGACCGATTACTTTTTGGATATTGAGGGTCCACACATGCCACAGCCTTACTACAAAACTAGGGTAAAAATGCTTTGGGACGATGATTTCTTCTATATTGCAGCAGAACTGGAGGAACCCCATCTGTGGGCAACCTATACCGAAAGGGAATCGGTTATTTTTCACGAGAACGATTTTGAGGTTTTTATCGATCCCAATGGTGATACACATACATACTACGAGTTGGAACTAAATGCATTGGGAACTCTTTGGGATCTTTTTCTGACAAAACCCTACCTAAATGATGGCATTCCGATGAATGCCTGGGATATTGCGGGATTTGAGTATGGCATTAAATTAAGGGGAACCCTTAATAATCCAACTGATACCGATACATCATGGACGGTTGAAATGGCTTTTCCCTGGAATATACTGAAAGAGAGTGCTTTTGAAAGGCGTAGACCCAATCCAGGTGAACAATGGCGTGTAAACTTTTCGCGAGTACAGTGGAGGTTAAATATTGTTGATGGAGAGTATAAAAAAGCAATTAATCCCGAAACGGGAGAATCTTACCCTGAGCATAACTGGGTATGGTCGCCGCAATGGACCATTAACATGCACCGACCCGAGTTTTGGGGATATGTTCAGTTTTCGGCTTTACAGGCAGGAAGTGGAACAGATGAATTTACTCCCAACCCCGATGAACCTATAAAATTTGTACTTAGAGAATTGTACTACGCTCAACTGGCATACTGGGAACAGCATAACAAGTATGCAATAGGGATAGATGAGCTGGATATCCCGTTGGATTTTTTAAAAGGCCTAGAAGTTGATTTTGAGGTGAGCCGAACCAGATTTAAACTTTCGACACCCAGTGCCGATGGAGAATCGGTTTGGTACATAAGGGATGATAGCCGGATATGGAAAGAATAAAGAAGATGGCTAAAAAGCCACCCTTTTTTTCTCTTTCTTAAGAATTGTTCTAAGCACTTCAGCCGGTCTTTCAAATCTATTGGAAAGCATCATTGCAGCAATGATGTATGGTTTGTAGCCAGCCTCTTGATAGGTTAAAAGGCGGTACTTCTCAAATACATCAGATGAAACCTCACCGTTCTTGCACGAAACACTTGAAATATCAGCAGGGAGGCAGTGCATGTAGAGAGCATCCTTTTTCTTGGTTAGCTTCATTTTACTTTCGTTGTATTCCCAGTCCATGTGATTGGCGTTATGGGCAAGACAAGTTTTTTCAAGGTCAGCAAGTCCTTGCTTATCGGCTTTTTTAAGCAATTCAGTGCGCTGCTCCATCACTTTAAAGGGAGCCCAACTCTTGGGGTAAACAATATCAGCGTTCTTCATGGCCTCATCCATAGAGTTTGTTATATTGAATGTGCCTCCACTTTTCTTAGCATTGTCTCTGGCAACCTCAACAATCTCTGGAATTAATTCGTATCCTTCAGGGTATGCCAATTCAACATTCATCCCAAAGCGGGTCATCAGCGCAATGATACCCTGTGGAACAGAGAGTGGTTTGCCGTAACTGGGAGAGTAGGCCCAGCTCATCACAATTTTTTTACTTTTTAGATCATCCAGTGATCCAAAGTGATTGCGAAGGTGTAGAAGGTCACACATCGATTGGGTGGGATGATCCATATCGCACTGCAGGTTAACGACACCGGGTCGAACCGGTAATACACCTTTGGCGTACCCCTCATCCAGCGATGTAGCAACCTCACGCATGTAACGGTTACCCTCACCCAAAAACATGTCATCGCGGATACCGATGAAATCTGATAGGAACGATATCATCTGTGCTGTTTCCCTAACGGTTTCGCCGTGAGCAATCTGCGATTTTTCCTCGTCCATATCCTGAACCGCCAAGCCCAGCAGGTTGCATGCCGAGGCAAATGAAAAACGGGTTCTGGTTGACTTGTCTCGGAAAATGGAAACTGCCAGCCCTGAGTCGAAAACCCGTGGTGATATGTTTTCGTTACGCATCTCCTTTAGGATGTCAGCAATCTCAAGGATCGCCACAAGGTCGTTATCGCTCTTCTTCCATGTAAGCAGGAAGTCTTTCTGATAAAGTTTGGTTTTCAGTTCGCCAAGCTTTTCGATACGCTTTTTTAGTTTCATGTTCCAGTTATTAAGAAATTAAACTACAAATCATGCGCAAAAGCAGCATAGAACGCAGAAGCAGCTACTAAGTCACTGATGGGTACTTTTTCGTTAGGAGCATGGGCAAACACCTCGTTACCAGGTCCAAAGCCAATGATTGGTACACCATGATACCCGTTGATGGTAACTCCATTGGTGGAGAAAGTCCACTTATCGATCTTTGGCGCTTTTCCAAACAGTCCTTCAAATGCTTTTACTCCTATCAGAACAATAGGGTGATTTTCTTCTATTTTCCAGGTTGGGTAATACTTTTCCATGCCATACTTCAATCCGGTATAGGAAGTTTCTGAGTACTCCAAAACTTCAATCTTTGCATTCATATCCTTGATTAATTCTTCAATCTCCTTTATAGACGAATCCTTAGTTTCACCCCAGGTCAATCTTCTATCTAAATGGATACGTGCATAATCGGCTACCGCACAAAGCGATGGGCTTCCAGAAACAATTTCTGAGATGGTTATGCTTCCCTTTCCAAGAAATTCATCGTGATTCAGGCGATCATTCAGTTTCTCAATCTCAAGGGCAACCTTCGATGCCATGTAAATGGCATTTTTTCCCCGTTCGGGTGCCGATCCGTGCGAAGACACCCCATAGAAATGCACATGCATTTCCATTCGTCCCCTTTGTCCACGGTAAATATTGAGGTTGGTGGGTTCTGTGCTGATGGCAAAGTCGGGTTTAATACCTTCTTCTTCAATGATATACTTCCAGCATAGACCATCGCAATCCTCCTCAATTACACTACCAACGAAGTAAATCGTCAGGTCCTTGTTGAAATTCAGGTCTTTAAGAATTCTTCCAGCCGTAACGAAGGCAGCAGGTCCTCCCTTTTGGTCAGCGGAGCCACGACCATGAACATACCCATCCTTAATTTCACCACCTAGTGGGTCAAAACTCCAGTTCTCCCGAAGTCCGATATCAACGGTATCCATATGGCCATCTATAGCAAGGATCTTTTTTCCATTACCTATTCTCCCAATAACGTTGCCTAATCCATCGATGCGGACCTCATCAAAACCTGCCTCCTCCATTTGTCGTTTCAGCTCGAGCTGAACATGCCTCTCACCAAGGCTAAGGGATTTGATTTGCACCAGTTTCGATAGGTTTTTTGCTGTGTAATCGCGGTATTTCTCTGCCAAATTGTTGATTTGTGAGTATATGCTGTTCATGGTAAAATTATTTATTTGGGTTAAAGTTATGTTAATTTACAATGGTTTATTGCAATTTAAGGAAAAAACAGCTTAAAATTACCTGTAAATTCTTTCCCTGTTAAGCGCCTGTTGGTATTCTCTTGCGTTACGATTGTGCTCTGAAAGGGTTCGGGCAAAAGCATGGTATCCTGAGAAGTCGGCTTTTGCACAGAAGTAAAGGTATTGGTGTTTCTCGTAGTTTAGCACTGCATTAATTGATGAGATATTGGGAGCGTTTATGGGTCCGGGTGGGAGTCCACGGTACTTGTATGTATTATAGGGTGAATCGATTTGCAGATGACGGATAAGTATCCTACGAATTGAAAAATCACCAACAGCATATTTTATGGTTGGATCAGCCTGAAGGGGTATCCCCTTATTGAGCCTGTTCATAAAAACACCTGCTACCCTTGGGCGTTCGTCAACCTTAACGGTTTCCTCCTCCACAATCGATGCTAAAATGGATACCTTAACTCTATCTAATCCAATTTCAGATGCTTTTTTACTCCTCGTTTCGTTCCAGAAGGTTTCGTACTCCCTTTTCATACGATCGAAAAATCCCTTGGTATCGGTATTCCAAAAAAACTCGTAGGTGTTGGGTATAAACATGGCAATGAAGGTTTCGGTTGCAAACCCGTACTCGGCGATTAGCTCAATGTTGGAAAACCCCAACACAATTTCAGCCGAGTCGGCCTCCAACTGTGTTGATATACGTTGAGCAAGTTGTTGTGGTGTTCTAAATCCCGTGAATGTTACCCTTATGGGTGTTTGAAGACCTGCCCTCAATATTGCAACAAGTTCCTTATTGTTCATTCCATCACTAACCTTATACCTGCCGGGTTTAACGGTGTAAGGGTATCCCATACGTGAGCTAACCCATTTGAATGCATCCATATCAACCAATATTTTTGTACTGTCAATTATGGCTAAAACATCCGAATATGAAGAATTGGTAGGGATATAGATATACGTTTGTTCTTTCTCAGGTAGATTAATATTAGAGGAATACATACGGGAGTAAATTTTATAACCAAAAACAAAACCAGTAATGATTATAAAAAATAGCAGTATTGCAATGATTGTAAGGGATCGTTTTAAATTTTTGTTATTCATGTTAAATGCTTTGGATTGCAAAGATAGAAAAACCCGTAAATGAAAATTTACGGGTTAGTGGATAATCGAAGAGTTTTATTTTAATGCAATAATAGCTTTTTCAATCCTGTCGATCGCTTCAACCAGTTGGCTTTCCGAGGCAGCATATGAAAGACGGATGAAGTTAGGAGCACCAAATGCACCCCCCGGCACCAATGCAACATGAGCAGTATTTAAAAGATACATTGCCAGATCGGATGCATTGTTGATCACTCCATCACTATACTTCTTACCAAAAAGTGCCGAAACCTCAGGAAATATGTAAAAGGCTCCTTGTGGTACATTGGTTTTAAAACCAGGTATCTTACTCAACTTCTCAATAACCAGATCGCGTCTTTTGGCGAAGGCTTTGCACATCATCTGAGGGTACGAGGAGTCGGAGTTTATAGCTGCTGTCGAAGCTTTTTGTGCTATGGAACTTGCTCCGGAAGTCATTTGACCCTGCAGCTTTGAGCATGCTTTTGCCAACCACTTTGGGGCAGCACAATAGCCAATACGCCAGCCGGTCATAGCATAACCCTTTGAAACGCCATTGATAATGATAACCCTGTCCTGAATACTCTCGAACTGAGCAATGCTTTCGTGTTTTCCCACAAAGTTAATATGCTCGTATATCTCATCGGAGATGATAAAAATGTTGGGGTGTTTGGCAACTACTTCTGCAATGGCTGCAAGCTCATTAAGTGTATATACGCTACCAGTTGGATTTGAAGGAGAGCAAAGCAGCAGCGCTCTTGTACGTGGTGTAATGGCATCGGAAAGCTGCCTTGGGGTTACCTTAAAATCGCTTTCTATGGTTGTTTCAATAACAACATTCTTCCCCTCAGCCAGTTTAACCAGCTCAACGTAGCTAACCCAGTAAGGGGCTGGTACAATCACTTCGTCATCCTTATCGACAAGTGCAAGTAATACGTTGGCTAAGGCATGTTTTGCACCATTCGAAACTACAATCTGATCGGGAGCATAGCTTAAACCATTCTCCCTTAATAGTTTTTTCGAAATGGCTTCCAGAAGGTCAGGAAAACCCGGGACTGGTGAGTAGAAGCTGATGTTGTCATCGATGGCTTTTTTTGCTGCATCTTTCACAAAATCGGGGGTGTGGAAATCGGGCTCTCCAACGCTCAGATTAATCACATTTATCCCTTTGCTTTTCAAATCCCTGCTTTTTTGCGACATGGCAAGGGTTTCAGAAACAGCAAGTTTATTTATTCTATCAGATACTTTCTCCATGACAAGTAAATTAGTTTCAAAATAATCAATACCTTTATATTTTTGAAGCGATAAAGTTATACTTATTTAAGCTAATACAAACTTATTGTGTAATGTTAAATAGCAAGCTATGGTTTTCGAACTATTAAAATTACTTCTTCCCTCATTACTGGTATTCCTAGCCGGTTACCTTGCCATTGAGCGTCTTTTACGAGCAGAATCCAATCGAAGGAAAGCAGAAATAGCTGTTGATAGACAGAAGATATCCACACCCATTCGGCTTCAGGCATACGAGCGATTGGTTTTGTATTTGGAACGTATCTCACCCGAATCGTTGTTAATCAGGGTAAATCAGCCAAACTTAACGGCCAAAAAATTACAGTCAAATTTGCTTACAAATATTCGAACCGAGTGGGAGCATAACCTTTCGCAACAGCTGTACATCAGCAATAAGGCATGGAGCATTGTTAAGAATGCCAAGGAAAATGTGATTAAGTTGATAAACACATGCTCCGATAAAATTGAAGGCGATAAACCATCCATTCTGCTTAGCAAGATAATACTCGAAAGACTTGTTGAGCTGGATGAGCATCCTACAAACAAAGCCATTGAGTTTTTGAAGAAGGAGGTGAATGATCTTTTCTAGGGGAACTAAATCGGTTTGATTTACAATAATTAATAAAGCCCTCATTTTTTGAGGGCTTTATGTTTATTGTCTTCTATTTTAAGACACTACTATAAAGATCATTTAAACCATTACTTTTTCTTTTGATTGGGCTTTATCAGCTCTACGCTTCGTTTCACAAACTTGCTTAAATCTTCGCCCTTTAGCATATTGTTTGCCAGCAATGCGAGGTCAATTAGCTGCTTAACTAGGGCATGATCTTTCCCGAATCCCTTTAGCACTTCTTCTTTTAAAGATCTTTTGTCGCTAATACTCTTCTCGATTTCTTCAATCTGATCCTTTTCAGCCTGAGGAATTTCCTCGTCTTTCTTCTTCTCGTTGGATTTTTTCAGCAAATCGAGCTGTTTCTGCAGAGGGTCAATTTGGTTTTTAAAATCAGCTAGTTTTTCGCCAAGCGACTTATCCTTTTGATCGATAACCGTTTTAACCAAAGGATGTGAAACGTTTACTACCAGGTTCACAGTGTCGGGCATGCTGCCGTAGTAGCCTGACATACCACTCATTGCCGACATATCCTTCATTCGGCGGATAAACTCGCTACGGGTAATCACCACTGGTGCTGCTTCTTCGCCCATTTCTTCAAACTGTACCCAATATTTCCCATCATCAGCACAGGCACCTTCGAATAGGTTGCGAAGCTCACCTTGCTCCTCGTACGATAGGGTTAATTCCTTCTTTTCTTCCTTCATGATCAGCTTGTTAATAACATCGCTGTCAACCCTTACGAAACGCGAATCCTTAAACTTCGATTCGAGATGATTGATCAGATGAGCATCCAGCTGCCCATTCATGAGCAAAACATCATACCCTCGATTTTTAGCCTGATCGATATAGGAGAATTGCTCATCAACATCGTTTGTATACAGATAGATGAGGGTTTTGTTCTTATCGGTTTGATTTTCCTTGATGAGTTTTTCGTACTCTTCGTAGGTGAAGTACTTGCCTTCGGTATTCTTGAACATGGCAAATTTCTCGGCACGCTCATAGAACTTTTCGTCGGTAATCATTCCAAAGTTGATGAAAAGCTTAAGGTCGTCCCACTTCTTTTCAAACTGCTCACGGTCATTCTTGAAAATTTCTTGTAGACGATCGGCTACTTTCTTAGTGATGTGCGATGAAATCTTCTTGACATTCGAGTCGCTTTGCAGGTAGCTGCGCGATACGTTCAGCGGAATGTCGGGCGAGTCAATAACTCCATGAAGCAATGTAAGGAACTCTGGAACTATCCCCTCTACTGAGTCGGTTACGTAAACCTGATTGCAGAAGAGTTGAATCTTATTCTTCTGTATGTCGAAATTGGATTTTATTCTTGGGAAGTAAAGTATACCTGTAAGGTTGAAAGGGTAATCAACATTTAAATGGATGTTGAACAGCGGATCTTGCGCTGCGGGGTATAGATCTC
>Ga0334882_1002016_pt1 | contig 22154 bp, 16 predicted proteins | sample GraSluR1_MG_5_FD_207226 | JGI IMG/M metagenome (GOLD analysis project Ga0334882, IMG submission 207226) | Sludge microbial communities from methane-producing bioreactor in Wageningen University, Netherlands - Granular Sludge_15_04-R1 | ecosystem: Engineered > Bioreactor > Anaerobic >...
CCCATAGCCGGGCGCAGAGGTGGAACTCGTGATCAGATCTATCACCGACACTCGCGGGAGAATAGTATCTATCCTTAAATTTCGGGTCATCATCGCAGAGGGCTGCGAATCTCTCGGCCAGATCACCACCCACCTCGCCCCCATTGCTTTGGAGGATGGGGATCTTCGGGTTCTCGGCCCATATCCGGTGGTGTACTCGATTGAGTGCCTCGTCGAAGTCCTCTATATCAGAGGTTGCGCTATCCAGCCTGTGGCCGGTGAAGGTGAGATACCTGCCCCCATCGTAGACCTCCACATTGCCCTTTTTGCGCCCCTCTCGGCGAAGCTTTCCATATCCCAGTATTCGGAGCCCCTCACCGCTCGGTGAGATCTCAACGTAGCTTCCCAGCTCCTCGACGATCTTCAGCGCCCACGGCTCGATCTCCCCTCCCTTGACGCAATGGTCGAGGTCGACGCCGGCGAGAGCCTCCATAGCATTGAGAGAGAGCCCGATCCCGTCGAATCCGCCCCGCTGGTAGGCCTGGACTGCCTGGGAAAAGGTCATCCATTCTGTGGGGTCGTGGGCGTCGATCTTTTTCCCGTCCTCGTTAAATGGGGGTTTGGTCCATTTTCCATTGACGGGGGTATATTTCCACAGAATCCAGCCTTCGACCTCCTTCAGGGCAGCGGGTGCGTTCCGATGCCAGACTTCAAGGGCCGTAGGCTTCGGGGGGAGGGTCATCTTCTCCCCTCTCGCAGGATATCTCTTATTTTTTCGCCACGTGCGAGGCGAAAGTAATCGTCAATGGGTGGCGGTTCCACCTTCATTTTGACCGCCCCCACTGCTTGCTCTCTCTGTTGAGGTCTCTTTCAATCCTTCCGGAGATCTCTTTATCCGGATCTTCCCTATAATCGGGAAGTTTATATCCCTTTGAATAGAATCTATTCATAACTGACACAGCCCCAAATGTGTTAGTTTCGCCCGGGCGACTTCGGGGTCCATCCGAAGTCACCCGTCCTTATTATCTGGCGCGAAGTATTTAAGGATTTTGATGTTATCCAACGAAATTATATAAAAACCAATTGGATGACCACCACTTTCATCAATCTACATCATGGCCTTTGCCTCGGCTCTTCGTCTTTTCATCTCCTCCAAGTCAGTCTCAAGCCCCGCGCGCCAATCATCGAGTCCGTCCTCTTTTAGTAGCCGTCTTATGAATGATATTACATAATTGGCGTGCTTATACTCATCAGCTGGAGATATACCGCTTTCACTCATCAGTTGTGCCAACCGCGCCATTGCAACATGCCACCTCTCACCAAATAGAGGGACGAGGTTTTTGTAGTGGCATACAGGACATGTGCAGTAGTACATCGACTGCCCGCCATACATCCATTCGTGGCCGCAGTTTTTGCATTCGACCAATATTGGGGCGAATTTCGCTCCAGGCATGTGAGTAAGTGGGTGAGTAAGTTATTTAAAAGTTACCCTCCTTCGCCCGCCATGGGTCGTTTTTCTTATGTAACTTGCCCACCTATACCGACCAATTGGTTACATAAGAAATATGAAGTAAGGATAAAAATATACTTGATGTTTGAGGCGTCTGTTGATGTAATGTTAGCCATAAACTTGTTATAACCGATCGATAAGTCCACTTGAAAATTTCGTCCACAAAAACGCTATCAGTCGCCGCATCTCCGAGGGCAGATACTCGGATAAGCCCAAACTTGATCGATTTACCCATACCTTTGCGCGACAGAAGGGGGCAGATTCCATAGTCTGTGGAACGCAGGGGCAGGAGTTGTAAACAAGCCCACTTTGGACGATTAGAAAAAAGAGAGAAGAGTTGGAGAAGCTTCACTTCCGAAGCTCCTTGATGATAGTTCTGTTATATTTCACGCCCAAATCTGGAAGATATCACAGAACTGCCAGCGCCTCCGCCTTCAGCTGGCGGGCCTTCTCTGTGGCCGCCTTTTGGGTCATCTTCCGAGGAGAGCCGATGTACTTATTGACGACCTTATCCCCCATCTTCCAGGACGCGAAATAGTACTCATACGTCTTCGGCCCCTTCGCGGTGATCTTCTCCACCGGGCCGAGGTAGACCGTCAACGCCTCCAACCGCGCCGCGCTCCACAGGTCCTCGGCCTCGCCCTCCAGCCTGGCCGCCTCCGCCTCCCTCTCCCTCGCCGCCGGTTCCATTCCCCGGAACTGCCGGAGCTTCGCTGCCTCGTCTCGCAGCTTCCGGGCCTCCTCTCGCAAGGCCTTGATCTCCTCCCCGCTTGTGGTTTCGTAAATGATCTTCGGCGTAGCCATGTATAATAGTTATGTGACCATACCATATATATTTGGTGGCTAGGGTCACATAACTAATCTGGCTTGTGGGATTTGGAACTCGGCAAAAAGATTATTTAGATAGAATCACAAAGCAGTAGCCGCATGTAACCACAATAGAATGAGGTGATAGTAGAATGGAATTAGTAGACCAACCCCTAGCGGATGCCAGAGGCCGGTCCTCGACCAAGGATAACATGGCCCTTCTGGCGGATAAGCTTTTCGATGACGTCCCGAGAATTAAGCATCTTTTAGCCGAGGTCCTCCAGCAGCAGGAGGATGAGATTCACCGGCTCCAGTGCATCTCCCAGCAACGACAGAGAGACATCCAGCGCCAGGAAGAAGAGATCCACAAGCTCAGGGTGGAGCTGGACACCTTCCGGGAAGAGGCCGCCCTCGAAAGAGCATACGATCGCCAGAGGATCAGCAAGCTCGAAGCCCCGGCCCCCGCTCTCAGTCAAAAGACCGCATCCGACCACCTGGACCGCCTTTTCTCAGAGATGAAACGGCTTAGGATGCGTCAGACCACAACGAAAGACGCCGCTCGCCTTCTTGGAGTGACAAAACGGCATATCAATCGATTAGAACCGCTATTGGACGACGATCATCGTTTCCAGGTCATCAAAGATCCTCGCCATAAACAACGTCATCTCATCAGATTAGTTTAGGAACTTAAACCGAGACATGTCTCGGTCCCAGTTCTCTGAAGGAATCACTAGCAGCTAAAAATCAGATCATCAGATGTGACGATCATCTGATAAAATGTAACATTATCTAGTCGGAGATATAGATATATATACGAAAAATATATATAAACAAAAGAGAAAATCGCTATCTTGTCTTGGTTTTGCCAAGCCGAGACCGAGACATGTCTCGGTTTATTTCCAGTTTTCTTCCTGAATTAATCGGTATTCGTTATTAAGTGCATGGGGCATAGCAAGCAAATGGGCTTGACAAGTTACAACATCACATAGGGATGTGATGTTTATTGTGTTTGCCTGCGTGTGCCCCTCTAATGTATAATACGTTCTTGTTATATCAAACCCTGCGGTCAAGTTGAGGGGTCAACGTTTAGTACATCTAATGGGGAGTATAATGAGGTGCGTATAAGTGGCAAGCATAGGGGTTAAAAAAAGTAACCTTGGCAGAAGATCTAACGGAGGGAAAAACCAAATATGTATGTCAGATTTACCTATACACGGGTGGTATCAATTCGTATTGGGATATCCACCTCATCTAGTCACACAGTATTTAAATAAATTCAATATCTCACATAACGCTATCGTTTTGGATCCTTTTTGTGGAACCGGAACAACAAATGTAGAATGCTTAAAAAGTAATATACCAAATTATGGAATTGAGGCAAATCCGGTTGCATATTTTGCCGCAAAAGTTAAGACGAATATGATGCTGGACGTAGAGGATCTTCACAATTATTTAGGTTATATTTATAATTCTTCACTGTTGTCTTATAAAAAACTTTATATTGCTGATAATCGTTCGATAATCGAGCCAAAAACGAATTTAAACTTATTTGTTGTCGATTCTATACCTACACTCAAAAGCGAAAAACAAAAGATACTACCAAAGGGGTTTATAAGTGATGTGCCGTTAAATAAAGTTTTAATACTAAAAAAAGTTATTGATTCGATTGAGGATGACGAAATACGATCATTTTTTAAACTTTCATTAGCAAATTTAATTATAAATCGAGCAGGAAATATAGCTTTTGGCCCGGAGATTTATCGGACTAAACCGAAAGAAGACATTAATGCATTGGATTATTACGTAGCTAATACTCAACAAATGATCGAAGATGTATCGAGATTCAGTGGCATTGATAACTCAAAAATTATCAAAGGGGACGCACGTAAAATCGATAAATGTCTGCCAGAGGAACTGATGGGACAGATTAATTGCGTTATAACTTCCCCACCATACCCAAATGAAAAGGATTATACGAGAAGTACCAGATTAGAGAGTATTTTACTTGATTTTATCAATAATAAGCGCGATTTAAGGAACGTTAAAGAGGATCTTCTACGGAGCAACTCTAGAAATATTTTTGCGAAAGACGTTGATGGTAACTGTATTGCAGAATATAGTAAAATCACAGAAATAGCAGATGAAATCGAGAAGAAAAGAATATATCTGAATAAAACTTCAGGATTCGAAAAGATGTATCACAAAATCGTCCGTCATTATTTTGGAGGAATGTATCTCCATTTAAAGAGCCTAAAACCATATTTATCAGAGGATGCTAAGTTAGCTTATGTCCTTGGTGACCAAATGTCTTTTTTCAGAGTTTATATACCAACCGCCGAATTAATTGCGGACATTGCTGGATCACTAGGGTATAATGTCATGGGTATCGAACTTTGGCGCACGAGAATAGCTACAGCAACAAAAATGAACATAGATGAAAATGTGTTGATACTTAAAAATGATTGAGGTTGACCTAAATGACTACTTTAAACAACGAAACAAAATATGATAAAATTCTTATAGAATTGTTTCAGGCTAAATTAGCAGATTGTGGGGGCGAAGATATTATTAATTTTGATAAAGATGACGTCGCTAAAGTGGCGAACGATCTCAACATAACTATTAGAAATATTCCGGATATAATTTATACCTACCGATCGAGACGACCGCTGCCAAAGACCATACTTGATAAAGGCAATTGGATTATTGCACCTAAAGGGAAGGGAAAATTTGCGTTTTGCAAGATAAGCCGCTCCCCGCATCTAACAATACAAGAGGGACTAACATCTATCGATATTCTAAATTCTTTACCTGAGATTGTAGAGAAATATTCTACAAACGATGAGCAAGCTCTTTTATCATGTATACGATATAATAGACTTATTGATGTTTTTACCGGAATAACTTGCTTTCATCTCCAGTCGCATATTAGGACCACAATTAGGGAAGAAGGTCAAGTAGAGGTAGATGATCTCTATGTGGGTGTGGATACCGATGGAAACGAGTATATTATACCAATTGAAGCTAAGGGTCCGGACGCACGTGATATGATTGGATGGGTTCAAATATCAAATTTGGTTAAATATGCAAGGCAATATTTCCCGGGAATTACCTGTTGTCCAATCGCTGTAAAGCCAATCGATGCAAATAAAATATATTTAATCGAATTCGAGGATAATCCCAATTTCGAAGAAATCTCTATAAAAAACATTAAACTTTATAACTTAGTCCGGAAATCTTCACAAAAAAGTGGATTACAGAGCAAGCTGATATGCTAAAATCCAGCCGTTCTATCTCCGTCGCTCCTCGACTTATTTCTCCAGCTCGCCGCTTTCCAGGCAGTCTTTGATGTACTGCTGGACTGTTCGATTCTTGTATCCTACCTGCTGAGCTATTGCCTGTCGGTTCCGCTCCCCACTCCTCCACAGCTCTTTGATTTTCTCTTGTGTTGCTGAGTCCTCGGATAACCTCTGAATTGTGGGTTTAACCTCTGGTTTAACATCTTGTTTAACCGGTTTAACGTCCTGTTTAATTTTTGGTTTAACTTCTGGGATCAGTTTAACCTCGCGTTTAACTTCTGGTTTAACTCCTAGTCTGCTATCAATCAGATTTATAAGCTCTTTTTTATCTAATACTATTAGGCCTGTACCTTCAGGGATCGCGACGTTAAAATATTGGTTTAACGCATCTCTCACGATGTCGCTTTTGGACTTATCGGAGCGTTTAACCTCTTCGTCGATCAGGGTCTCCAGCTCCTCTGAGATCTTGACCCCTAAGAATGGCATGTTTAACTAATTGTTAAACGATCGGTTAAATATCTATGCCAGGTTAAACGAATTGTTTAACAAAAGGTATAACCGCCCACATTAGCAGGGCGGGTTAGTATACCACAGTTCTGTATTGCTCAACACCATCAAGGTTTCTGTGGATTCGCACATCCAAAACCGTGACCTCGGTCCCGTTGTACTTGATCACGTCGTCGATTTCGATTGCTTCTTTTGTGAAGACTTTGCCGTCAGAGTAATCCCAGCCGCCACCAGATGGCTTGATAACGGGGTTCTCTTCCCATCGACACGCGAACTCTTCCCAGCCGAAGGTCTCGACGTACTCCTCGGATTGATCCCAGATTTTGATCACTATGTTCGGCGGGGTGCCTTCGTCGGCGAGTCCCGAGCTTGTGATGGTGGTTATCTTCCCCCAGTCGTCTCTCGTTGTGTAATATTCGCCGTTCCCGTTGATGGTGATGTAATCGGCTTGAGGATCACCATAACGGTCCTCGCCTATTACAACGATCTGGCCCGTTGCCGGATCTCCACCTGACACCGTGAACCAAATTATCGTGAAATAATAGACGCCTTCGTAATCAGTGGCCGTAATATCAGATAACATCGACTCGGCGGTCGCTGGCCCGTTGTAAAACTCGGTCGTGACTCCTCCCTTCTTCTCGGCAACCTGGTTGAGATAGTCCTCGATCATCGAGCCCGCGCCCCTTTCGCCAGATAGGGTTCCAGCAGCCTGTAAGCCGTCCAGGACCACAGGGGAGCCCCCAGGACTCCACCACCTTGAAGCGATCTGTCGAAGGTCTCGGATACCTCGGAGAGCTTGAATGATTTGACCCCACCACGCTGGAGTTTTCGGCGGCCCGCGTTCTCTGTGCTTAGTCTCGCCAGGATCTCCTCACAGACTGCATCTTTGATCGCCTGTGGAACCATCACGTTTCCATCAGCATCAAGGTCAGAGATCACCCATCCCCGGCGCGTCTTGATCGATCGCGGCCACTGGAGGGGCTGGGTGGAGATGTCGGTCTCATATTTCTTACCCACAAAGGGGAGCGAGTCGACGATCTTAGAAGAGTACTTCAGAGCATCTTCCTTATCTGCTGAGGATGCGCCGGTCCAGGCCGAGGAGTCGGGTCTATCGGCTACGTAACTATCAACTTCTGAGGATGTTACATATTCAGCCGTGAAAAATACCTCCTAAAGGAGCTGTGGGGGCCGCCGGTGCGAAGAGCGGCCCCTCGTTGTTATGGCTTAACCATCGTGATATTTTCAAGGCAGAGCGTAGGCTTCGATAGTTCCGGCTAAGTTGGAGTTGCTGGTGTCGGTTACGTCGATGTGGATCGTTCCATCAGCCTGGAGGTATCGAGCCGTCTCGATGGGTCCGATACAGAACTCATTAGTGGCTACCACGTTGCCGCCTCTCACAAGGTCGCCGAGTCCCCGCCTAAAGGCAGGGTGAGCAGTTCCAGCCTTCAGAGTCACAGCGCCGCCGGTTCCAGTCCCTGCCGAGATGTTGACGAAGATGATCATCCTCTTGAAGTTGGCCCCGGCGGCGATGTAGTGGTCGTTGGTTGCATCAATCGGGTCGGTCGTCGCTCTGTCAGCCCACGCGCCGTTAAGCTCTTTTACCGTGATTTCAGATCTTGTCATGATTCACCACCTCAGCTCGGAGCACAAGTCAACACGCACAGGCATTCAGGATCGACGACCTTCGCACCGTAACAATGGAGGCCGCGAAGAGCATCCGCAAAGAACTTGTCAGGCCGGTAAGCCTCCGTCTCGTTTACAGAGTCAGCGAAGGTCGTCGCCCTAGCCACCCCAGCCACAACCTTGTAGTGGTCGCCTGCGGTGTTGGGGACGTTGTTGGACTGAAGGATCCTGAAGCCGAACAGCTTCGCTATCTCGCCGTTGAGCATAACGCCCTCCACACCGGACCACGAAGGGTTGACAATCGCGTCCTCCTGGAGAAGCCATTTCACCACCCACGGGGGGATGACGACAAACCGGCCCTCCGTGGGTGCGTTGGCCTCGTCTAGCTTCTGCTTGACCTCGAGAAGCTCCTCGGTCACAAAGTTGGTCGAGCCGTCGAAGACCTTATCGGCCCCGTCCGATCCTACAGCGTTCCCGGCCTGAGCGGCCATGATCCCGGCGATGTACTCGTCGGCGATCTCGGCGAGCCGATAGGCCGCGTCTCGGGTCGCACTCTCCATCAGGGCCACGTTCATCTGAGCCTTGTCGATGTCATCGATTCGGAAGTTGAAGTATTTCGCCTGCGTTATTTCAAGCGTGGTGGAGGCGTCGTCCAGCTCTTCAGGATCGCCTAGGCCGGTGCTCTTGTTGTAGTTGTCAATAGAGATCGGGCCGTGGGCAGTGATCCGCACCGTATCGCCTTTCCCCTTTACGTCTCCCTCATAGTCTCGGTTGATCACTCCGACCTGTCCGTAAACCAGGGATTTCTGTAAGTTCTGGAGGATTTGGGCCGCCCAAACCTCTCCTATGAAATTCGTTATTGCCATACTATCTTACCTCAAAGTGCCCTCTTTCATTTGGGCCTTTATCTGGTCCATATTAGCGATGATTTGGTCGGGGGTCATCTTCTTCACAGCCTCGCGAGTGAGAGGTTTCTTGACCTCGCCCGCTGGATTGCCACCTCCACCCACAGGCTCACGGGGACCAAGCTCTTTCAGTAGCTTTTCGCCGTCAGCCTTCAGCTCCTCTTCGGTCGTCCCCTGGAGTCGTCTCGCCAGGGAGGGAGGGAGTTTCAGGTCGACGACGATCTTCTGCTTCAGGCTGTCCAGGGAGGTCTTTTCGTACTCGGCCACCTTGTCTTTCAAGGCGTCCCGTTCGGCCTCCAGCTCTTCGTATTTCGTCTTCTCACGGGCGAGCCGGTCCTGGACTATCCGATCCACATCAGCCTGAGTAAATTTCTTTTCACCATCATCGCCGGACATATTCACGATCTCCGAGTTTACGGCCTCGTTTGCCTAATTGTATATTCTTATCGGGATAGTATTTAAAGCTTTGTCCTTTTTGTAGAATAGCTTATGAAATAGCTGTAGCGGTTTGGAAGGTTGCGTAATTTTGTTTCAGCCTCAAGTATTCATTTTCCTTCATGAAACTCAGTGCATCAGAATCGACCTTGCGGCCTAGACGACCACCCACCCCCTTGAAAACGGGCGAGGGAAGGCACTGACACGACGGATGATAAGGGGGCCTATCCTCTCCCCTGGTGTGCGTAAACGAGGCCATGAACTGACACCACGGACAGGGGCGAGGCCCTAAAATGATATTGAACCCATCTATCGCTTCTATCTGATCTGCGATGTTGAAATAAGCTGAATTGGAGGCGAGGGCGTGCTCTGTTCGGTAAATCTGGTATCGTTTCCAGCGCTGTAAATAGCTGAACTCTTCTCTGAACTTCTTATCAAAAGCTTCCCATGTTCCGGTCTCTCGATATGACTCGATCAGGATTCGACGTACTTCATTTCGGCCAGAAGCCCCCACAGACTTGATGAAGGCCCCGCCGCGCTTCGAGAGGTACTCGTCAACCAGGGGATCGAGTTCTCGTTTTGATGGGAAGGATGCGTAGAGGTCCAGTCCTTCGAGCTTGTGGATGGTGGCCTCTGCCTGGTTTTTGTAGGGGAGGCCGAGATAATATTTCGAGCTGGGATCAGCCATATCCGACCACAGCCGCCGCTCGAATTTCTCAACCAGGGGGTCCTTTTCCCGGACGAGACGAGACACGACCTCCACCGGGATTCCTTCGTTATAGGCGGCCATGTAGTAAGCCAGGTCTCGGAGCGGCATAGAGGCCACGTCCTCCACATCCAGGGAGATGGACATGAGGAGCGCCCGCCCCTTCGCTGTGGGGTTCGTGACTATGCCGAGCTTTAACCGCTTCTGGAAGTCGGTTAGGGTCCTGATCTCTTCGATAGTGAGCTGTCTCATACCATTATCTCACGCTTGAAGAGGTCCTCTTCCTCCTCGATACTGGCGACTTCGGCGTCGATGTCCTTCTCTGATGCGCCTTCCATCAGCCTGGATATGCTGGACCGGCGAGACGTGACTCCGGCGTCGCGCTTTGTTTTTTCGACGTTGGCCGCTTCCACAGGATCAACGGGAAGGGCTGATCTCCACTCCAGGGAGACGGTGGTGAGCTTCTGAGCCCCGCTCATCCTGGATGCAACCTCGAGTTCTGCTGTGGTCTTGAGGACCTCGATGAGCTTCGGCCTGATCCTGAGCCTCAGCCGGTTAACCTTCGCCAGGGTGGGGAGCATCAACCTCTTGAGGGCGCTTCCCGACTCGGCGAGCCCGTTCTTTGTCTCACCAAAGGCAGCCGGGGAGAGTTCTGCCATGACGTAGAGCTGAGAGAGAAGGGTCTCGATCTGTCGGAACGTGGCCTCCATCTCAGCATCCCAGGTTAGGATCTTTGGCGGGGACTCGCCCTCGTTAAGGGCGATGTACTTCTCATCGGAAGCCCACACGACCTCGCCGGTGAGAGGGTCTCGGACCCTAAGCCCCGACGGCCCGCACATCCAGGGATCGGCGAAGACGTCCAGAGTCCCCGAGACCTTAATCAGCCTCCTCTCGATCTCCTCCACAAGGTCGGAGATGTCTTTGAAGTCGTCCAGCCCGAAGACGCCGTTCCCGGCCTTCAGGTTGGAGAAGGGGAAGACCAGGAAACCAGCAACGCCGGTCTCCTCCTCTTCTTTCAGGCTGGAGTACCTCTCGATGGTGGCCAGGGGGACGGGCTCTTTGATCTCCTTACCATCAGAGGTGAGCTTCAAGAGCCTGTGCTCGATCTTTCCGGGCTTGTGGATCTCCACCTTGACGTACTTGTCATCGCCGAAGGGGACCTCCCAGGCCAGAACGTGAGCCGAGAACGCCCCGGAGTCGTCGGGGTCCACCACCGGGAACCAGTGGCGGGGATCGATCCGACTGATGACCCCGCGCTTCCCATCCCATCGAGGCTTGAGGACCCCATCACCGAAGGCGATCAGGTCGCTGAAGAGGTCGTAAGCCAGGGTCTCGAAGCCGTTATCGTCGGCGATCCTGTCCACCGTGGCCTGATCCTCGGCGGTGATCTTCGGTGGGTTCCCCACAGCTAGATCGGAGAAGAGGGTGCAGATCCTCTTGAACCAGTTGACCCTCATCTTGATGATCCGGGGGGCGTCGTCCTCATTCAATCCGGCGAAGACCAAATCGTGGTCTCCTTCCATCAGCAGCCGGTTCTTTGCGTATCGAGCCAGCCGGTCTTTGTCTGGCGGCCACTTCTGGCCGGGTTTGAGAAAATCTAACGTGGTGAATACGGTCATCTTGAAGGCCTCCTAAAATCGGTAACTCGGCGGCTCTTGCTGATCCTGTTGACCAGGTAGCGAAGGCAGTCGGCGAGGTCGTCGTCTTCTTTGATGGGCGCGTCCTCGCCCCGCTCGGTGGCTTTGGGGTCCCATCGGTAGCCTTCCAGCTCCTCGGCCAGCATGGGGCAGCCGACGAGGTAGAGCCAGCCCTGGTCGAAGGCGTTGATCACCTTCTGGATCCCGTTGAGGACGTCGTTGTCTGCCTGCTGGACGCCCTCGATCCCATCCCCCACAAACTGGAGCCGGTGAGCTTTGGCCGCCGGGTCAACGTCGATCGAGGTCGGGTACATCCCAGCCAGGAATTTCTTCAGATCCTTCGAGACCTCAGCCGGGGACTTGTCGGCCTTGCGGTACTCTCCAGCGATGTACCATTTATCGGCTAGCCGGTACGCTTTCAGCATCGCTGTGGGGTGGGTGGCGCCAGGGTCCACAGCGACTCTCATCTCCTCGATCCGACCATCGGGAAGGCGGGGGATGCAGTGAAGATCTCGGTTGAAGTTGCGGTAAACGGCGCCCTCAGCAGCCACCCACAAGCCGTCGATGTACCTCTGATAGAAGAGGGAGCCTCTCGGCCCGAACTGGCGCTTCAGCTCAGCGACGTATACGGGATCCAGCCAGGGGTTATCTGTCAACTCGAAATGCCATGTCTTGAGGTCCAGCTCGCCCTCTCGGTCTATCCATCGTTTCTTTAAAAAGTGTCCGGGGTTGCCGGGATTCGTGGTTAAGAAGAGCTGGGAGCCGGGCTCCGAGAGACGAGAGATCAGCATGTTAAAGAAGCTCTCAGGGGTTAGGGAGCCCTCATCGACGAGAGCCCCTCCGAGGGTGAGGCCTGCGATCTTCGCATAGGCCGCCTCGTCATTGGCACCCTCACAGAGGATAGGCCGCCCGTAGATGGTGGCGACCTTCAGGGACCGCCGGTATTCGAAGTTGTCAGGCCCGACGAGCTTCGAGATGGGGAGGAGGACGTTTCGCTCCAGGCTCGTCAACGTCTTCCCGGTCATCAGCAGGTTAACGTCTCTCGGAGCCTCCAGGACAGCCCGCAACCATCGGACGTTGGCCCCGACGGTCTTCGCTGATCTGACCGCCCCGTGGGCGAGGTTGACCCGGGCGTCGGAGTGAAGGCAGAAGTCCCGCTGTTTCCCCACAGGGACTTGGAAGGTCACGCCTCCACCTCCTCACCCATCTTCTCAAACAAAATGCGGATCTCCCCGCCCCTCGCCGATGGGTCGGTGGACTCTTCCAGCCGCCGCTTATCGATGCCAATCGCAAAGCCGGTCATCAGATACTGAAAATCGCGGGGGTTATCGCAGCTTTTCAGAAGCTCCCGGCCTTTGTTCAGGGCCTCGCCTATCAGCTTGATCCTGTCCTCGGAGGCGTAACAGGACTTGATAAGAGCGGCCCTTTTTGTGGTGGAACGTTCCCCTAGATCCAGGCCGTTTCTGGAAGCGATCCGGGATATCGTTCCCGTCCCTCTCTGAAACTCTTCGGCCACGTCCCGGACGGATCGGCCCGCCTTCAGGGCCTCCAGGATCGCCTTCTCTTCGTCCTCGGCGACAGGACCGCCTTTAGCCATCAGTGTACTATAAGGATAATCAATATATAAATAGCTTTGGTTAATTGTCCTAATCAGGACAATTAAACCCTCTCGAATATCCCTGTTGCTCCAGCATCCCGATAGCCATTACTGCCTTATCCTGTGGCCAGTTCTGATCTTTCATCAGGGCTTTCACGGTGGGGAGTTGACCTCCTCCCAGGTCCAGATAGTAGGGGATGCTCAGGTTGAATATCCTCGGCGGCTCGGTCTTTTCGGTAGCTGTTGCCGCTTTTGGCTTTGGGGGCTGCGGGGGTGGGCATACTGTCAATCTGTCGGAACTGTCACCACTGTCACAGGGGTATTCACTGTCACCTAGTTTGCGGCCTTCCTCTGTAACACCTTCCCCACAAGAAGATAATTTATCTTCAGATTTAGTGTTACGATTATCCTCTCGATCCTCAGTGTTACGAGTGACAGTATTGACAGATATGACTTTATTGACTGTATATACAGTATCGACACTAAGGACGACCTTGATCGTAGCTTCGCCCCTGGGGTTCTGGATCTCACAGTACTCGATGGTTCCGTCCCCGACCATGGTATCGAGATACTCCTGGAGCTCCCTCGCCTTGATCTTCACATGCCTGGATATTTTCCGCTTGGTAGAAACGCCACCATGCCTCTTCAAAAACGCTATGATCCGGTCGATCACGTTCTTCTCCAGGTCCCGGCCTACCATGTCATAGACGGCCATGGCCATGGGCTGATAATATTCGTCCACAAGCCTGCACGCCTCGACGACATATCCCACCCCTATGGGCCGAGGCCATCCCGGATCAAAATCCGAAGATCCGAGCTCGAAGAGCATCGCCAGTTTCGCCACCAACGGAACCAGTCGGCTGTGTATCTGCATCTCGTTGGCGTCGTCCCGCTTCTCGATCTCCCTCGCTCTCTGTAGTTGCCATTCGCTCCAGTACTGGGCCGCCTCTGGGCTGAATTTGAGTTGGCGCCCCGGCATCTCGGCGACCTTGTTCACCATAGCCGTCAGTTGGCCCCTGACGACGAGCTCCAGCTCGGAGTTCATCGCCTCACCCTCTTCGAGGGGGAGCCATCGCTCTTTAGGCCTCCTCGGAAAGTGATAGATGAACCTCGCCATGAAGCCGCTTAGGGTGTCGTTGATCTCGGTGTTGGCCGCTAATGATGAGTCCGTCGTCGCCCACAGGACGTTGAGATAGGGGTCGTCCACTACAAAGTCGGTTTTACTCTTCGACCGCCGGTTTGTCCGAAGCTTTCGATGAATGGGTCTGCAATCGTACAACTGCATCAGCGAATCTTTGAAGCCCCTCATGTAGTCCCGTTTCATGGCCTTTAGAACCCCGGCAGCTTCATCTCTGACCCATGGGGCATGAGGGCTTGCGTCGAGGTGCTCGATGAAGGCCTCCGGCGAGAACTCCGTCGGGACCGCGTTCACAGCCGTCCCCGGCCTGTGGTCGTTGAGGAGAGACTCGGAGACGTCGATGATTGTAGTCTTTCGGCTGAGTCCGGATTTACCCGCCACGAAGATGTAGAGATTAGGATAGATCGTCCCCTGCCTCAGCTTGACCCATATCTTCTTATCGGCGATCACGGCCAGTTGATAGAGCCCCCCGGCGAGCCAGTAGTCGGGATAAGCATCGGAGACGTCCCGCCCGTATGCGATATAACGGGTTAAGTAGTGGTTCCCAGGTAGATTAAGCTTGAATTTGGGGCCGTTGTCCATCTTCATGGTGGCGAGCTCCTCCTCGGAGACCTGTCTCGCCCCCTCGGCCCCTCTGTTCCCCTTCGGCGCCGCTGCTGATTGAATAGCTCTTCTGATCGTGGTGTCCCTGTAGTCGTCGGCGCCCCTCTCTCTCCATTTCTCCTGGGGGGACGAATCCATCAAAGATCTGATCTCAGACTCGGAGAACCCCTCTTCCCATAGCCGGGCGCAGAGGTGGAACTCGTGATCAGATCTATCACCGACACTCGCGGGAGAATAGTATCTATCCTTAAATTTCGGGTCATCATCGCAGAGGGCTGCGAATCTCTCGGCCAGATCACCACCCACCTCGCCCCCATTGCTTTGGAGGATGGGGATCTTCGGGTTCTCGGCCCATATCCGGTGGTGTACTCGATTGAGTGCCTCGTCGAAGTCCTCTATATCAGAGGTTGCGCTATCCAGCCTGTGGCCGGTGAAGGTGAGATACCTGCCCCCATCGTAGACCTCCACATTGCCCTTTTTGCGCCCCTCTCGGCGAAGCTTTCCATATCCCAGTATTCGGAGCCCCTCACCGCTCGGTGAGATCTCAACGTAGCTTCCCAGCTCCTCGACGATCTTCAGCGCCCACGGCTCGATCTCCCCTCCCTTGACGCAATGGTCGAGGTCGACGCCGGCGAGAGCCTCCATAGCATTGAGAGAGAGCCCGATCCCGTCGAATCCGCCCCGCTGGTAGGCCTGGACTGCCTGGGAAAAGGTCATCCATTCTGTGGGGTCGTGGGCGTCGATCTTTTTCCCGTCCTCGTTAAATGGGGGTTTGGTCCATTTTCCATTGACGGGGGTATATTTCCACAGAATCCAGCCTTCGACCTCCTTCAGGGCAGCGGGTGCGTTCCGATGCCAGACTTCAAGGGCCGTAGGCTTCGGGGGGAGGGTCATCTTCTCCCCTCTCGCAGGATATCTCTTATTTTTTCGCCACGTGCGAGGCGAAAGTAATCGTCAATGGGTGGCGGTTCCACCTTCATTTTGACCGCCCCCACTGCTTGCTCTCTCTGTTGAGGTCTCTTTCAATCCTTCCGGAGATCTCTTTATCCGGATCTTCCCTATAATCGGGAAGTTTATATCCCTTTGAATAGAATCTATTCATAACTGACACAGCCCCAAATGTGTTAGTTTCGCCCGGGCGACTTCGGGGTCCATCCGAAGTCACCCGTCCTTATTATCTGGCGCGAAGTATTTAAGGATTTTGATGTTATCCAACGAAATTATATAAAAACCAATTGGATGACCACCACTTTCATCAATCTACATCATGGCCTTTGCCTCGGCTCTTCGTCTTTTCATCTCCTCCAAGTCAGTCTCAAGCCCCGCGCGCCAATCATCGAGTCCGTCCTCTTTTAGTAGCCGTCTTATGAATGATATTACATAATTGGCGTGCTTATACTCATCAGCTGGAGATATACCGCTTTCACTCATCAGTTGTGCCAACCGCGCCATTGCAACATGCCACCTCTCACCAAATAGAGGGACGAGGTTTTTGTAGTGGCATACAGGACATGTGCAGTAGTACATCGACTGCCCGCCATACATCCATTCGTGGCCGCAGTTTTTGCATTCGACCAATATTGGGGCGAATTTCGCTCCAGGCATGTGAGTAAGTGGGTGAGTAAGTTATTTAAAAGTTACCCTCCTTCGCCCGCCATGGGTCGTTTTTCTTATGTAACTTGCCCACCTATACCGACCAATTGGTTACATAAGAAATATGAAGTAAGGATAAAAATATACTTGATGTTTGAGGCGTCTGTTGATGTAATGTTAGCCATAAACTTGTTATAACCGATCGATAAGTCCACTTGAAAATTTCGTCCACAAAAACGCTATCAGTCGCCGCATCTCCGAGGGCAGATACTCGGATAAGCCCAAACTTGATCGATTTACCCATACCTTTGCGCGACAGAAGGGGGCAGATTCCATAGTCTGTGGAACGCAGGGGCAGGAGTTGTAAACAAGCCCACTTTGGACGATTAGAAAAAAGAGAGAAGAGTTGGAGAAGCTTCACTTCCGAAGCTCCTTGATGATAGTTCTGTTATATTTCACGCCCAAATCTGGAAGATATCACAGAACTGCCAGCGCCTCCGCCTTCAGCTGGCGGGCCTTCTCTGTGGCCGCCTTTTGGGTCATCTTCCGAGGAGAGCCGATGTACTTATTGACGACCTTATCCCCCATCTTCCAGGACGCGAAATAGTACTCATACGTCTTCGGCCCCTTCGCGGTGATCTTCTCCACCGGGCCGAGGTAGACCGTCAACGCCTCCAACCGCGCCGCGCTCCACAGGTCCTCGGCCTCGCCCTCCAGCCTGGCCGCCTCCGCCTCCCTCTCCCTCGCCGCCGGTTCCATTCCCCGGAACTGCCGGAGCTTCGCTGCCTCGTCTCGCAGCTTCCGGGCCTCCTCTCGCAAGGCCTTGATCTCCTCCCCGCTTGTGGTTTCGTAAATGATCTTCGGCGTAGCCATGTATAATAGTTATGTGACCATACCATATATATTTGGTGGCTAGGGTCACATAACTAATCTGGCTTGTGGGATTTGGAACTCGGCAAAAAGATTATTTAGATAGAATCACAAAGCAGTAGCCGCATGTAACCACAATAGAATGAGGTGATAGTAGAATGGAATTAGTAGACCAACCCCTAGCGGATGCCAGAGGCCGGTCCTCGACCAAGGATAACATGGCCCTTCTGGCGGATAAGCTTTTCGATGACGTCCCGAGAATTAAGCATCTTTTAGCCGAGGTCCTCCAGCAGCAGGAGGATGAGATTCACCGGCTCCAGTGCATCTCCCAGCAACGACAGAGAGACATCCAGCGCCAGGAAGAAGAGATCCACAAGCTCAGGGTGGAGCTGGACACCTTCCGGGAAGAGGCCGCCCTCGAAAGAGCATACGATCGCCAGAGGATCAGCAAGCTCGAAGCCCCGGCCCCCGCTCTCAGTCAAAAGACCGCATCCGACCACCTGGACCGCCTTTTCTCAGAGATGAAACGGCTTAGGATGCGTCAGACCACAACGAAAGACGCCGCTCGCCTTCTTGGAGTGACAAAACGGCATATCAATCGATTAGAACCGCTATTGGACGACGATCATCGTTTCCAGGTCATCAAAGATCCTCGCCATAAACAACGTCATCTCATCAGATTAGTTTAGGAACTTAAACCGAGACATGTCTCGGTCCCAGTTCTCTGAAGGAATCACTAGCAGCTAAAAATCAGATCATCAGATGTGACGATCATCTGATAAAATGTAACATTATCTAGTCGGAGATATAGATATATATACGAAAAATATATATAAACAAAAGAGAAAATCGCTATCTTGTCTTGGTTTTGCCAAGCCGAGACCGAGACATGTCTCGGTTTATTTCCAGTTTTCTTCCTGAATTAATCGGTATTCGTTATTAAGTGCATGGGGCATAGCAAGCAAATGGGCTTGACAAGTTACAACATCACATAGGGATGTGATGTTTATTGTGTTTGCCTGCGTGTGCCCCTCTAATGTATAATACGTTCTTGTTATATCAAACCCTGCGGTCAAGTTGAGGGGTCAACGTTTAGTACATCTAATGGGGAGTATAATGAGGTGCGTATAAGTGGCAAGCATAGGGGTTAAAAAAAGTAACCTTGGCAGAAGATCTAACGGAGGGAAAAACCAAATATGTATGTCAGATTTACCTATACACGGGTGGTATCAATTCGTATTGGGATATCCACCTCATCTAGTCACACAGTATTTAAATAAATTCAATATCTCACATAACGCTATCGTTTTGGATCCTTTTTGTGGAACCGGAACAACAAATGTAGAATGCTTAAAAAGTAATATACCAAATTATGGAATTGAGGCAAATCCGGTTGCATATTTTGCCGCAAAAGTTAAGACGAATATGATGCTGGACGTAGAGGATCTTCACAATTATTTAGGTTATATTTATAATTCTTCACTGTTGTCTTATAAAAAACTTTATATTGCTGATAATCGTTCGATAATCGAGCCAAAAACGAATTTAAACTTATTTGTTGTCGATTCTATACCTACACTCAAAAGCGAAAAACAAAAGATACTACCAAAGGGGTTTATAAGTGATGTGCCGTTAAATAAAGTTTTAATACTAAAAAAAGTTATTGATTCGATTGAGGATGACGAAATACGATCATTTTTTAAACTTTCATTAGCAAATTTAATTATAAATCGAGCAGGAAATATAGCTTTTGGCCCGGAGATTTATCGGACTAAACCGAAAGAAGACATTAATGCATTGGATTATTACGTAGCTAATACTCAACAAATGATCGAAGATGTATCGAGATTCAGTGGCATTGATAACTCAAAAATTATCAAAGGGGACGCACGTAAAATCGATAAATGTCTGCCAGAGGAACTGATGGGACAGATTAATTGCGTTATAACTTCCCCACCATACCCAAATGAAAAGGATTATACGAGAAGTACCAGATTAGAGAGTATTTTACTTGATTTTATCAATAATAAGCGCGATTTAAGGAACGTTAAAGAGGATCTTCTACGGAGCAACTCTAGAAATATTTTTGCGAAAGACGTTGATGGTAACTGTATTGCAGAATATAGTAAAATCACAGAAATAGCAGATGAAATCGAGAAGAAAAGAATATATCTGAATAAAACTTCAGGATTCGAAAAGATGTATCACAAAATCGTCCGTCATTATTTTGGAGGAATGTATCTCCATTTAAAGAGCCTAAAACCATATTTATCAGAGGATGCTAAGTTAGCTTATGTCCTTGGTGACCAAATGTCTTTTTTCAGAGTTTATATACCAACCGCCGAATTAATTGCGGACATTGCTGGATCACTAGGGTATAATGTCATGGGTATCGAACTTTGGCGCACGAGAATAGCTACAGCAACAAAAATGAACATAGATGAAAATGTGTTGATACTTAAAAATGATTGAGGTTGACCTAAATGACTACTTTAAACAACGAAACAAAATATGATAAAATTCTTATAGAATTGTTTCAGGCTAAATTAGCAGATTGTGGGGGCGAAGATATTATTAATTTTGATAAAGATGACGTCGCTAAAGTGGCGAACGATCTCAACATAACTATTAGAAATATTCCGGATATAATTTATACCTACCGATCGAGACGACCGCTGCCAAAGACCATACTTGATAAAGGCAATTGGATTATTGCACCTAAAGGGAAGGGAAAATTTGCGTTTTGCAAGATAAGCCGCTCCCCGCATCTAACAATACAAGAGGGACTAACATCTATCGATATTCTAAATTCTTTACCTGAGATTGTAGAGAAATATTCTACAAACGATGAGCAAGCTCTTTTATCATGTATACGATATAATAGACTTATTGATGTTTTTACCGGAATAACTTGCTTTCATCTCCAGTCGCATATTAGGACCACAATTAGGGAAGAAGGTCAAGTAGAGGTAGATGATCTCTATGTGGGTGTGGATACCGATGGAAACGAGTATATTATACCAATTGAAGCTAAGGGTCCGGACGCACGTGATATGATTGGATGGGTTCAAATATCAAATTTGGTTAAATATGCAAGGCAATATTTCCCGGGAATTACCTGTTGTCCAATCGCTGTAAAGCCAATCGATGCAAATAAAATATATTTAATCGAATTCGAGGATAATCCCAATTTCGAAGAAATCTCTATAAAAAACATTAAACTTTATAACTTAGTCCGGAAATCTTCACAAAAAAGTGGATTACAGAGCAAGCTGATATGCTAAAATCCAGCCGTTCTATCTCCGTCGCTCCTCGACTTATTTCTCCAGCTCGCCGCTTTCCAGGCAGTCTTTGATGTACTGCTGGACTGTTCGATTCTTGTATCCTACCTGCTGAGCTATTGCCTGTCGGTTCCGCTCCCCACTCCTCCACAGCTCTTTGATTTTCTCTTGTGTTGCTGAGTCCTCGGATAACCTCTGAATTGTGGGTTTAACCTCTGGTTTAACATCTTGTTTAACCGGTTTAACGTCCTGTTTAATTTTTGGTTTAACTTCTGGGATCAGTTTAACCTCGCGTTTAACTTCTGGTTTAACTCCTAGTCTGCTATCAATCAGATTTATAAGCTCTTTTTTATCTAATACTATTAGGCCTGTACCTTCAGGGATCGCGACGTTAAAATATTGGTTTAACGCATCTCTCACGATGTCGCTTTTGGACTTATCGGAGCGTTTAACCTCTTCGTCGATCAGGGTCTCCAGCTCCTCTGAGATCTTGACCCCTAAGAATGGCATGTTTAACTAATTGTTAAACGATCGGTTAAATATCTATGCCAGGTTAAACGAATTGTTTAACAAAAGGTATAACCGCCCACATTAGCAGGGCGGGTTAGTATACCACAGTTCTGTATTGCTCAACACCATCAAGGTTTCTGTGGATTCGCACATCCAAAACCGTGACCTCGGTCCCGTTGTACTTGATCACGTCGTCGATTTCGATTGCTTCTTTTGTGAAGACTTTGCCGTCAGAGTAATCCCAGCCGCCACCAGATGGCTTGATAACGGGGTTCTCTTCCCATCGACACGCGAACTCTTCCCAGCCGAAGGTCTCGACGTACTCCTCGGATTGATCCCAGATTTTGATCACTATGTTCGGCGGGGTGCCTTCGTCGGCGAGTCCCGAGCTTGTGATGGTGGTTATCTTCCCCCAGTCGTCTCTCGTTGTGTAATATTCGCCGTTCCCGTTGATGGTGATGTAATCGGCTTGAGGATCACCATAACGGTCCTCGCCTATTACAACGATCTGGCCCGTTGCCGGATCTCCACCTGACACCGTGAACCAAATTATCGTGAAATAATAGACGCCTTCGTAATCAGTGGCCGTAATATCAGATAACATCGACTCGGCGGTCGCTGGCCCGTTGTAAAACTCGGTCGTGACTCCTCCCTTCTTCTCGGCAACCTGGTTGAGATAGTCCTCGATCATCGAGCCCGCGCCCCTTTCGCCAGATAGGGTTCCAGCAGCCTGTAAGCCGTCCAGGACCACAGGGGAGCCCCCAGGACTCCACCACCTTGAAGCGATCTGTCGAAGGTCTCGGATACCTCGGAGAGCTTGAATGATTTGACCCCACCACGCTGGAGTTTTCGGCGGCCCGCGTTCTCTGTGCTTAGTCTCGCCAGGATCTCCTCACAGACTGCATCTTTGATCGCCTGTGGAACCATCACGTTTCCATCAGCATCAAGGTCAGAGATCACCCATCCCCGGCGCGTCTTGATCGATCGCGGCCACTGGAGGGGCTGGGTGGAGATGTCGGTCTCATATTTCTTACCCACAAAGGGGAGCGAGTCGACGATCTTAGAAGAGTACTTCAGAGCATCTTCCTTATCTGCTGAGGATGCGCCGGTCCAGGCCGAGGAGTCGGGTCTATCGGCTACGTAACTATCAACTT
>Ga0334882_1002020_pt1 | contig 22137 bp, 24 predicted proteins | sample GraSluR1_MG_5_FD_207226 | JGI IMG/M metagenome (GOLD analysis project Ga0334882, IMG submission 207226) | Sludge microbial communities from methane-producing bioreactor in Wageningen University, Netherlands - Granular Sludge_15_04-R1 | ecosystem: Engineered > Bioreactor > Anaerobic >...
ACGGACGACGATATAGAAGAAAGTAAACTCTAAACATATCTTTTAAGAAAAAATTTGCACGAAAAGCCCCGCCGAAGCAGGGCCAGTAACGGGGGCGCTTTTGCAGTACCTAAAAGATGTGTAATAAACTGGTTTTATAAAGCCCGACTAGCCTTTCTGGTATATGCAAACCAGTATATTAATAACGTTAAGAACCCGATTACTGCCACAATTATATACATTCCACGATATCCTAGGAATGTTATTAGCGCGCCCGTGAGCAGAGGCCCGATGCAGTTGCCCAAATCTGTGCACAGATAGAATGTTGAATTATCAGGTGCTAAATGGTGAGACGGCGTGATCTTTACTACCAGCGTTTGTGTTCCAGACTGTATGGCCCCGAGCCCAAGACCAATGAGGACTGCTGCCGCTAGCATCATGAAACTCGCACTTAATGCGAATAATAACAACCATATCGCATTTATCAAAATCCCAGGATAGATTATTGCATTTTCGCCTTTAGTGTCAAAGAGTTTGCCTGCTGAGGGGCGAGATATCATATTTAGGATTGTTTATTGGCCATAAAGAGCTGGTATGATGTCTGCCATAGGAGTTATTACGTTGATGGGGCTGGTTACTAAAAATGCAATTTTACTTATTGATTTTGCAAAACAAAACCACAGAAAGGGAATGAATTTGAATGAAGCCTTGATTGAAGCTGGGCATACGCGTTTAAGGCCGATTATTATGACTACCTTGGCCATGATTTTTGGTATGATTCCTTCAGCTGTAGCTACAGGTTTAGGCTCAGAACTACGTGCACCAATGGCTTTTGCAATTATTGGAGGATTAATTACATCAACATTGTTGACATTATTGTTTGTTCCGGTTGTATATACATTTTTGAATGATTTTAAAGAGAGATTGTTCAAAAAAAGAAAATATAAGTGTTTAAATATTTTCTTTTATATCTTTAAAATAACCTATTTTTATAATGAAAATTTTATGGGACACCAAGAATAATATTTTTTATTTGTTAAAAGCCGTTATTAGACGGAAATAGTTTATATCACATATCTAAGTTAATTTGTCTGACAGTGGCTTTTTTATTTGTTAAAGCCACTGTTTTTTATTTCTATTAAGAACAAGCACTTCTGTTATCACAGCAACAGTAACTATTAGATAATGATGAGATAAGGAGGTTTTTCTTATGAGATTTAGATACAAATCTCATTCTTATGAAAGAGGTAATTTCCTAAAAAAAGCTCATTTTCATTTTGGGATAGTTATGGTTTATTTTATGTAGAATCATATCATATTATAGAAAATAATGTCATATTAAAAGCTCGTTTGGATAACAGAATCCATTCGGGCTTTTTTCAATTCCTAAAAACTTTTATTCAGATACAAAACATTTTCTGCAACAAATATTACCTCCCTGGTGAGAGTCAGTGTGAAAGAGGAAAAGAGAAACAAAATTTTCTCCTTTCTCACTGGCTAAGAAAGGAGGTGATATTCTATGAAGCCATCTTCTTTCAGCAAAGTACCATTCGAAAAACTTAACCATCAGATTCAGGAAGATTTTCAGACAAGCATTCAATTCCAATTTGACTATATAGCAAGAAAAGTTATGATACGTACCAGAAGTAATTGCTATCGTTCTATTGGTAGACGAAGTAAGCGTGAATGTCTGTTTTCAGAAATGTCGGAATTGGAATTGAACAAGCTACAAACCTTTGATACCTATCATCTTGATAGTCGAATTTATAAGATCTTGTCGCTGAATGTGGAAGTTATTGATTATCAGATTGCAGAGGCACTGGATATTTTACCAAAACGTAAGCGTGACATCATTCTGATGTCTTACTATCTGGAAATGTCGGATGCAGAAATTGCGGATGAATTAGGTGTAAACCGCAGTACAGTATATCGCAACCGTACTAGTGCATTAAAAATCATAAAAACACTATTGGAGGAAGAGTTATGCAAAAAACAAAAAAGTTGATTCCCTTTCCTATAATAAAAGCAGCAAGTAATGGTGATGCTGTGGCAATTGAATATATACTGGATCACTACCAAGGATATATTGCAAAACTTTCTACAAAGGTGGTTACTGATGAATATGGTAATGGATATTATTTTGTGGACAAGTACATTCAAGAACAGATTACCACTGCCCTACTGAAAATGATTTTAAGTTTTAAAATCTAAACATATAAGGGCGTATGGATCTCCAATACGCCCTAACTTTGAAGTTGTCATTCTGTAAAAGCATATTGTCTATTTAAGTATGCTTTTACGGGTTGATAAAACCTATTTGTTCTTTGACAAAGAAAATGCCATTCGTGGCATAGCATAAAATAATCGGATACATTCAATATGTAGAGAGCCGGCGAACTGGAGCGCCATGACCACTAAAGGGGGAAATAAAAAGTGAGCGATTATTCCAGTGATTCGCAAGTGACCTTTGGCAAGGTTGCTGCCATGACCTGCATATTGGGATAATGATACTCCCGCCTTGAACGTCTGCACGGCATTGGGCGGTATACCCATAAGCATGGGATAAGGCCAAAGTCCTGTGGAGCTTTGCCGAAGCCATCCGATTTGTTGATTTTTTATATATTTAAAAGCAAGGAGGTTTTTAATGGATAAAAAATTAATTCGATACAGTATGCAAATTGCTATGCTAAAACAATTACTTTCCTGTAAGCTAATTTCAAAGAAGGAATATAATCTCGTTAAAAGCCGACTTATGAAAGACTATAAAATATTTTCTGATATAACAGCTTGAAAATGTATTGTCTTATGTAGTATCATAATACTATAAAGTAGATACAAAGGAGGATGTTATATGCAGGAAGTTGAGGTTATAAAAGCAAGAAATGCATTGACAAAACGAATACGCGGGAAAAAGATAGAACGTTTACGTGTTGCTGCTTATTGCCGTGTCAGTACAGATAGCGAAGATCAATTGAATAGTTATAAATCACAAGTCAATTATTATACTGATTTGATTAATAAGAATAAAGAGTGGGTCTTGGTAGATATCTATGCAGATGAAGCAATTACAGGTACACAAGTCACAAAACGTGAAGATTTCCAGCGTATGATTAACGATTGTATGAATGGAAATATTGATATGATTATTACAAAATCTATTTCAAGGTTTGCCAGAAATACCTTGGATACACTAAAATATGTCCGTATGCTCAAAGAAAAAGATATCGCCATCTATTTTGAAGATGAAAAAATAAACACCCTTACGATGGATGGAGAATTGCTGCTTGTTGTACTTAGTTCTGTAGCTCAACAGGAAGTTGAAAACATTTCTTCCAATGTCAAAAAGGGATTAAAAATGAAAATGAAACGTGGAGAATTGGTAGGATTTCAAGGCTGTCTTGGATATGACTATCATCCAGAAGACAAGACTATTACTATAAATAAAGAAGAGGCGGAGATTGTCAAGTACATTTTCAAGCGTTATATTGATGGTGCTGGTGCTTCTGTGATAGGACATGAGCTAGAGAATCTTGGGTACAAGACAAAATATGGGAGCTCAACATGGGCACCATCTACAGTTATTGGAATTATTAAAAATGAGAAATATAAAGGTGATCTGTTGCTGGGTAAGACTTTTACTGTCGACCCAATTTCAAAGAGGCGGCTTGAAAATATGGGAGAGGAAGATCAGTTTTATATACGTAATCACCATGAACCCATTATAAGTGAAGAAGTCTTTGAAAAAGCACATGAAATACTTAAAAGAAGAAGCAAAAACAGAACAACAGTAGGTGTTGGAAAGAGAGAAAAATACAGCAGAAAATATGCTTTTAGCTGTATGCTGAAATGTGGATTCTGTGGCAGCAACTTGTCAAGGCGTGTCTGGCATAGCAGTTCCAAGTACAGCAAGATTATCTGGCAGTGTGTAGTAGCTACCAAAAATGGTAAGAAGTTTTGCCCAGATAGCAAAGGTATATCAGAAAAAGCAATTGAGGACGCTTTTGTTCAAAGTTATCGTCTGCTATGCAGCGATAACAAAGATGTATTAAATGAATTCCTTCAAAGGATGGATGACACACTAAGCAGTAGTACTGTAAATAAACAGCTTGCTAAAGTAGAAAAAGAGATAGGTGCAATAGAAAACAAGAAAAATAAGTTAGTAGATATGCTTCTGGAAGAAGTTATAGATAAAGATATGTATGAAACAAAATATTCTGTATTGATGGAAAAGCAGGAACAACTTTTAAACGAGCGTCAGAAGTTACAAGAAACGGCAGGTGATGAGAAAAATATTAAATGCCGTTTGAAAGAGTTTAAGAAAACATTGGAACAAAATGAGGTCCTAAATAAATTTGACCGATATGTTTTTGAAAGTGTTGTGGAAAAAGTGATTGTTGGTGGATATGATGAAGATGGCAATAAAGATCCAGCACAACTTACATTTGTATATAAAACAGGTATGAAAAATAATATGAATGGAAATAAATTTAAGCCACAAAGAAGAAATATTAAGGATAAAAATAAGACTGACAAATTGTGCTCCCATGATAATAACGAGGTAAATAAATTGTCTTCTCATAATAGCGTTGATACACGTGGAGTGCGTTGTATTGATGTCACGAATAGATAAATAAAAGTGTGTGAAACACTGATAAATAAAGGGTTTTCAAGTTTAAGAGTAGTACCATGAATTTTATTTTTGGTGCTTCTGATTTGAAAATTCTTATTTTTATTTTGCAGAGAAATATTTTAATTATTATAATATGTGTATAGTGTAGTAGGCAGGATAGATGCTATAAGGGTTGAGAAGTTAGGATAGATGTGGGTTTCAAGAGTAGGCAAGATAGATGTCAAAGAAAATTATGGATAAAATAAGTACTCTTTTAGACTACTTATCATTTAGCTGGGAATAATAAAGATAATTAGTCTAGATTTAATAGTGAGGTTTTGTTATGGTAAATATTAGTTTAAAACCAAAGGCAATATATATTCCAGCTAAAATAGAACTCAATAAAAAGGCAGCAGTATACTTAAGTGTATGGAATATATAAAAACTATAATAATTGCTGTATGCTGCTTTTAGGCAGCATAAATTAGAAATATATTGACAATAAGCAGCGTATGTGCTATTCTAATATAGAGGTGAGAATATGCCTGAGGTAGGTCAATTAATTAAAAGTCGTCGAGAAGCTGCAGGGTTGTCTCAGAAAAGATTAGGAAATGCCTGTGGATTAAGCGACAGCGAAATAATGAAAATTGAGAAGGGTATTCGTAAGAAACCGAACTGGGAGAATCTGTGTAAGATTGCTCAAGCACTCGAATTCCATCCATTTGAACTGCTTTTAGCAGCAGGATATATTTCCGAAAATGATATTTATTCGAGTACACAATTTCGTGGTCTGGAGAAATTGAGCGATAAAGACATGGAATATTTGCAGCTGCTTATAGATTTTATGATATCAAGAAAAAGCACCGATGGAATTTCAGAAGGAGGGCTGTAATTATGCCATTTAGATTAGGTGAATTATTCTGCGGACCGGGTGGAATAGCTTGGGGGGCAATGCACGCCGATATTGGAAATCCAGAATTTATAATTACACATCAATGGGCAAATGATTATGATGCAGATACTTGTGAAACATATCGTAAAAATATTTGCCCAGATGCACCGGAGACTGTTTACCATGAAGATATTCGAAAATTTGATATGTCAAAGCTTGCTCCCATTGATGCTTTAGCGTTCGGATTTCCGTGCAACGATTATAGTGTTGTAGGTGAACAGAAAGGAATGGATGGGGTATATGGCCCGTTGTATTCATATGGTGTTAAGGCGCTGAGGCATTTTAGACCACAGTGGTTCCTGGCAGAAAATGTAGGAGGACTTAGGAACGCAAATGATGGCAGGGCATTTACAAAAATTCTAACGGAGCTGCGTAAATCAGGTTATACCATAACACCGCATTTATACAAATTTGAAGAGTATGGAGTTCCGCAGACGAGACACAGGCTGATTATTGTAGGAATTAGAAATGATATTGATGTTGAATACAGAGTTCCGTCTGCAGAACCATATGCAGATGCTGATAATACTTGCAGAACAGCAATTGAAGTTCCTCCTATCCCTGAAGATGCATATAACAATGAGAGAACGAGGCATTCAGAAATTGTTATCAGAAGACTGCAGTGCATTCGTCCAGGACAGAACGCTTTTACAGCTGATTTACCTGAAAATCTGAGACTTAATATAACGGGTGCAAAAATCAGCCAAATTTACAAACGGCTTGACCCCAATAAACCATCCTATACGGTAACTGGAAGCGGAGGCGGCGGAACCCATATATACCATTGGGATGAAGCACGTGCATTAACAAACAGAGAACGAGCAAGGCTTCAGACTTTTCCTGATACCTATAGATTTATTGGAAGCAAGGAAAGTGTCAGAAAGCAAATTGGTATGGCTGTTCCGTGCAGAGGAGCAAAAATTATCTTTGAATCTATTCTAAAAAGTTTTGCAGGGATTCCCTATGAGTCAGTAGAACCTAACATTGATGAATAAAAACAGCAAAGCAGTAAGCAAGATGAAAACTTATTCTTTGCTGTTTTTTAATGTTGCTGTGCAATAATATCATTGTAGAGTGAAGATAAATTGGATTCAGCAACAGATTTTTTTAATTGACACTCCCAAATAACAAGGACATTCCAACCCTGCCGCTTAAGTAGCTGAAAATTCTTTTTATCACGTTCAACATTTTTGTTTATTTTTTTGTACCAATACTCTTTATTTGTTGACGGCCAGACAAAACGTCCGCAGTCATGATGATGCCAAAAGCAGCCATTTACGAATATAATGGTTTTGTATTTTGGCAAAACAATATCTGGACATCCGGGAAGAGTTCGTACATTTTTTCTATATCTTAATCCGCAGGCAAATAAATATTTTCTGACAATTTCTTCTGGCTTAGAGTTTGTACTTCGAATATGGGACATGTTCATGCTGCGAACTTCTTTTGAGTGATTATCTGACATAATAAGTTTATCACCTCCTTCATATTGAGGGATGCGGAGAAAAATCCATATAATATTCTTCGTCATCGATTTTGTAAAAGGTAACATCTGTTCTTCCATAGTTCAATAAATCTTGTTTTGTAACAAATGCACCATTTCCGAGACCTAAACGGTTTCGAAAGTATTCTCCAAGCTGAGCATTGCTGAGAGGTGTTGTAATTGCCTTGTTGTTTTGCTGCTCTACCCTTAAAAGAAGCGTGTGACTGTCGTCTGTAACAACAGTAAAATGCTGTTTGTCAAGCGGGAAGAAACCACTTCTTGCAATTTTAGCAGGAAGGTGTATATATGCTTGGTTTCTATTTCTGCCCTTACGTTGCCCCCAATTTAAACCGGACTTTTCTCCAACATCACCTCTATTTGTAAGAAGAGATAGTGTTGTAGAAATAATACCTTCCCCAGCTAAAGTGGTTATTGGCTTACTTTCAGCATCTAGAATTTGATGTGTTGGATGGAGAACAATATGGTCTTCAACCTCTGCATGGTTACAGTAGATGGAATTTGCCTCAATTTCCTCAAAAAATTTATGTGCTTCTTCTGGATTACAGCATTCCACGATTTCCTTTCGAGATGGAATAAATGCATTCTGCACAAAATCAGCAGAACCTGTATATGCCTGTATTGGCAATTTACCTTTTAGCCAAATGTACAAATTTGCATGGACCGGAGGGTTTTCGCAAACATAGCTGCAGGAAAAGCTATCCACAGCATTTGGATATGCCTTGCCATGGAGTTCCTTAAAACCTTCATGTATAGGAACACTTAACCCATCGTAAGGTACCATCCCTATAAGCAATGAAATATTGACAAGGTGCATATTTTGCTCCTGAAAACTCTTTATTAGCCACGATGCCATATTAGGAGTAGCATATCCACTTAATATTAATAATGTATCTGCTCCTTGAAGTGGAGGAGCAAATAAAATTTTTTGTGCTATATTATTGGTAAACATTTATGCTTGTCCTCCTATGCTTCTGTATTATCTTCACACACATCATAATACATTGTATCGTGAGGAAGTTTAATATTCGGAACCCAGAGAGTTTTCCCTCCCCATCCCTTAGTACCAGTCACTTGATACATGGTAAGGACGATTTTATTGAGAAAAGTGCCGCCAAGTGTCCAGTCATTTGGAGATAACAACGCACCTGTGCCTTGTGCTACATTCCTTTCTCTTCTAACTATCAAAATACCCTGTCCAGCAGGCTGCTCTGAAAGAAATGTGTCAATGACCGAAAGAAATGCGTCTAATTTAAAATCCGGACTGGCAATAATATGAGTCAAAATTTTCTTAATAAATCTTAAACTTACTTGGTAATAAGGTTCATCATCAGAGAAAGGCTCCAACAGCTTTGATATATCCTCTATAGAGTCATTATCAGGATAAAATGGATAATAGTTCGTTCCACCGGAGAGAATGTTGACTCGTTTGTTATTAAGAACATTTTTTCTAGTTGGATTTAATCCAACTGGATAATAGATTTTAATATTATCAATTCCCTGTTCTGCTTGGGCGATTATGGCATTGTTAGTAGCATTAATATCCGCAAATAATTTATAGAGTTGTTCATTTATAAATATTTTCATCATGCCGGGGTCTCTGTCATAACCGAACATCCGGCTATGCTGCCACATAGTGTCAGCTTGAGGTTTTTTGCTTGTCCTTGTATAGTAAATTGTCTGCAGACCGGGAAAAGTAACGCCTCGGCCAAGAGTATTTCCTCCAATGATAAAATTACAGCCTGCCGCATATTCATGGCTTTCAACATCTGTCTTTCCATTCATTATAAGGACTTTTATACACTTGTTTTCCATCAAGTCCCCAGCAGTTTTATATATAATATCGAAAGAAAGTTTCTTACTTCTGTCAGGCATTAAAGCATTGTATTGGCTTTGTAATTCAGTGATGAACTCATTATTGATATGTTCAATACACCAATTTATTTCTTTTGTGACGTTGTCAGCAAAACGCTGGTGGACAGCTTGACGTACACTCGGATGTATAAGGCAGTTTGACACTTTGCCGTTGGATGCTAAAATTTGGGCAGAAACAGCTATATGTCGTATAACAACACTTCTTGTTGGTTGTTTGATTGTCTCAAGATAATCAATGCATTCAGGTTTGCCGCTTGAGGGGAAGAAAAAGTCTCCACCTAAATAGCCATCGCCGGGATGGAAGTAATATGTAAAATACGGATGCCATCCGGAAGCAAGTGTTTGTAGTAAGACTGCTTGGGGAGTACCGGTAACCTGTAAGTATAGACTGCTTGATGCACCATTCTTTATAGAGTCTAAATACCTATTAATTGATGACTGACCATTGCGGTTTACAAGTGTATTCAAAGAAGCGGCATCTGCCTCGTCATCAACTATAAAAAGAGGATTTCCTTTCATAAAGCCCGTGGAGTTAAATACATTCGCCCACAGTCTCAGCATTCGTGAATTCTTCTTTAAGATGACAATCGCTGGCTTTACAAGGCTATTCTCAATAAACAATCCTGAGTCGTTTTCACCGCAAATACAGAAACCATCTAAATCGTTTCTAACACGTTCCAAAGTTTGCTGCTGCAAAGCAACATTGTCAGTAGTGAGCAGGATAAATGCCGGAAAACCTAAGTCAGCGGCTTTGCACATGATGCCAAACATCTGACCAGTTTTTCCGGACTGTATATTTCCAAACAACAGGCCAATCTCATGACTTGTAAATGAAAAATTGCGAATATACTGTTCGCCAACATCTTCAGCAGTTTTTAAAATAGATTCCGCCAATTTTACATTGCCTCGGTCTGTAATTTTTTGAAGGTATGTTTTTAAGTATTGCATAGCCGCACCTCTCATTTTTTAGTAGTTGTTTCAAATGATAAAACCCATACATCAAGTTCAGAGCCGTCTTCGTCCAATGCTTTCTGGTCAGTTTTAGAAAGTACAAGGCTATTGCAGCCATATGCCTGCAGCATTTCTTTCGTAATCATGCCCTTACGGTCTGTATCAGCTTGGGTATCATTTACAGGTGTTACAAGTCCTGCAGCTGCAAGTCTGCCCTTAATCCAACGGCCAAGAATAAGTTCATCGCCAACAGCGCTGAACTGTTTATTGCCATCACTTGTAGTATGAGCTTTAAACCAATAGCCGTCATCGGTAACAACAAAGAAAATTTTGTTCTTTTCAGGGTATCCCTTGGAACGAGTTATCTCTTTGCTCACGGTCAGCTGGGTCTCATACCAATCACGGGATTTTCTCCTGCTTCTTGGTGCGGCATAGCTAACATTAATATTTGATTTCGTGAAATGCTTGCCATCGTCCATGTGCCGCTCTTTGTAAGCAGGAACTTTTAACGGCAACACAAAAGAAACACCTGTTTTATGCTGTGCATAAAGCTGTACACCAGTTTGGGGAATTTGTGTTACCATATCAATGCCGCTAAGTGATGTGTTAATTTCCCTGATTATTGGCATTCCCGTTATGCTGGCAATATTATCTGAGCAATTCTGCATTTTTAGCCTCTCTATAAAATCTGCAGTTTCTCTGCATTCAGCAGCATCATCAGTAATTGATGAGATTTCATACTGTCGGCGGTTATTCGCATCTAATTTGATTACACCTAAGTTTGCAGAACCAATGATAGCTGAAAAAGGCTGTCCATCTTTATAGAAACAGTATAATTTACCGTGGTATTTAAATGCCTTTACAATCTTAATTTCGCCAATGCCTGCCTCTCTCCATTTTTTATTCAGTTCAAGCGCAGCATTGTATGATCCTTCCGGCATTCCTTCGATGAAGTACATACCAATAGTAAGGCATATACTGGATATATTGAGTTCTTCGACCAGGCGGCCTAGTTCTTCCAATGCTACACGGGAGATGTATCCAACTGCAATTTCAACTCGGTCTGACTTTGCAATTTGTTCGTTAAAACAGTCAATAATTGTTTCTTGACCCTGTAATGTAGCAAGGGGCAGGATATCTGAATACAACAGTTTCATTAGCTCACTCCTTTGTGATTAATGGGTTTCCTCAGTTTTTTTAATTTCCATAATATCTGAAATATCACAGTTAAGAGCCTTACATACTTTTATTAAAATGTCAGTATTAACATTCTCGTTTTTTCCGAGTTTAGCCATTGAAGCAGTACTAATACCAGCGGCTTCTCTTAAGTCCTTTTTTTTCATGTCTCTATCAATTAGAAGTTTCCAAAGTTTTTTATAACTTATGGACATAATGCCACCTCACCTTAGTTACTCATTTTAGTTACAAAATAAAGTTTATCACAAAATTAGCGATATAACAATTAAAATTCATGAATGCAAAATAAACATTGAGATAGGTGTAATATATGCTATAATTTACCTATAAACTAATGCTTGAATGTTTGAAACAATGAAAATTATTAAAGATATTAATTTCATATGGGGTGAGGAGGAAGTGCTTTGGCAGGTAATCGTTCATTTAAAGACTATGTGGCAGATAGATTCTATAATGAAGTATTTGTTGCTATACAAAGTTACACCACGGATAACTACGATGATTTGGACTTAAGGCTATACAAGGTTCGAAATATTGGTGGCATTGAATTATCAGATATAGAAGTAAAGTTTGTATCCGTTAATGACTTGCCAGATATGAAAATAGAATTTGATGTTGCCGTTGAAGCTGAACTAGGGGTCCGGGAGTCAGATTATCACTATGATGAATCCGAAAATTGCAGGCAGTGGTTTATGCTGAAGTGTTCTGGAGATCTGGATTGCAATTTGGATGATTTTACAATCTCCAGTGTAACAGAGTATACCAGCAAAAATAAACAGTTAAAACCTATGTCGGATTCTCTTGTCCCTATCATTAATAGAGAACAACTAGAGTCTGCTGCCGCAGACTTCCTTCGCAGACATTACCCAGAAGCATTAAAAACCCCAATGGCAGTTGAACCACAAGTGTTGGCAGAAAAAATGGGCCTCGTCGTGGAAATGAGAGAGATTACAAAGGATTTTTCTGTTTTTGGACAGATATACTTTCATGACTGTGATGCAGAATTTTATGATAAAAACAGCGATGAAATGCTGCAGACCCATGTGGATGCCAGTACTATATTTGTGGATCCAAAAGCGTACTTCCTTCGTAATCTTGGATCAGTCAATAACACCATTGTGCACGAGTGCGTTCATTGGGACAAACATAGGAAAGCATTTGAATTGGAGCGATTATATAACAGCAGTGCTAGTAAAATTAAGTGTCAAGTAGTAGGCGGTATAAAAGATAACATTAGAGATGCAACTGACTGGATGGAGTGGCAGGCAAATGCACTTGCACCAAGGATTCAAATGCCGCTGATTATGTTTAAGACCAAGGCATTTGAATTTATCAAGCAGTTTAGAACTGAACTTGGAACATCTAAACTTATAGATGTAATGGAACCAGTTATTGATGCATTGGCAGCATTCTTCTGTGTGTCAAGGTTAGCAGCTAAAATCCGTATGATTGATGCTGGATATGAGGAAGCAATCGGAACCTTTACTTACATAGATGGTCGCTACGTCAAGCCTCATAGATTTAAGAAGGGTGCGCTTGAAAGAAATCAGACCTTTTCTATAGGTGCAGAGGATGCTGCCATCCAAAGCATAACCAATACGGAAATGGCCGCTTTAGTTAGGGACGGAAGTTATATATATGCAGATTCCCACTTTGTTTTAAACCACCCAAAATATATAATACAGGATATATTTGGACAGACCCTACTTACTGACTATGCACGAACCCATATGGAAGAGTGCTGCTTGGTTTTCGAGTTATCAGTCAAAACTGGGTGTAGGGAAAGATACTATACTGAATGTTTTCTCAATCGTGATAAGACATCAAATATTGATTTTGATATAAAATATTGTAATGGCTTTGAGTATGCGGCTCCAGAAAAGAAGGCCCAATTACTAGCTGATACAATAGCGGAAGAAATACGAGTCTATAATGAATTATCAAATAGCTATACCAGCTCTCTTAAAATGGTGCGTAAGTGGAGAAAAGTAACTTATAACGAATTAGCAGAGGAAATAATGGTCAATGAGCGCACCATAAGAAGAATCGTTAATGGGGAAGAACAGGGATCTATTAATTCCATAGTTTTAATTTGCCTTGGACTTCATCTACCACCTAAAATTAGCAGTCATATAATTCGCAATTCTCCATTTTCATTGAACTTCAATAACAATAGTCATATCTGGTATGATTTTGCATTGACTCACCTATATCCAAAATCGATGGATGAGATTAGAATGTTTTTACAGAAACATGGCGCAGAGCCATTATAAAAAATCAAAATATTTTTGAAAAAGCGGACACGGGATGTCCGTTTTTTTAGTTATTAAATATATGAGCCATACATGAATCCTTTTAAGGGTTTGTGTATGGCTTTTTTATTGTTGTTTTTAGGTGTTTTTGTGGGGAAAAGCGTCATTTTGAGCCTGAAATTAACGGGCATGAGGTGTCCGCCAAGGCTGTCCAATTCTCACTTACAATAATGATAGACGAAGGAAAGGTTCTTCGTAGTTAGCAAGAATTAGACCATTCCTTGTCTACAAAAAAATATCAAATGCCTGATTTGCAATAAGGGCAAAGGATACATCATATTGTCTCGATCCAGTCCGCAAGGACTGTGGTGGTGCAATAAGAAGTACCTTACCTTGTTGCGCTCATTTTCAGGACAAAGGGTCTGTGTACTTCGAGGCACAGACCTATTTTTGTATCCTTTGCTGCCAATGCAGTTCGGCGGAAAGGATGCACTTATGTTAAGAAATTACAAAACAAGCAAAAAGAACAGAACAAATTATATTTATTACTCAGCTGATGGAGAGACAATAAAAATCGTGCCAAATAAGAATGGTGTAACAGATGCTATCATTGCTACTCTACATAATTTGGATGATGCAGAAGTAGATGCTAATCGCCGTGAGAACTATCATACTCCAATGCACATTGATGCCTATCATGATAAGAATCAGGATGATGCAGCTGATCGTAATGCCTATCTTACTGATAATGATTCTAACCCATTGGAAAGTATTATCCAATCCATTGAAGAAACTGAGCATGCGGAAAAGATAGACAGGCTAAGAGCAGCTATTGAAACTTTAAAACCTCAGCAGAAGGAACTAATCAAAAAAGTATTCTATGAAAAGCGTACCAATGTTTCTATTGCGGCTGAGGAAGGCGTTAGTGAAGCAGCTATTAGAAACCGCCTAAAAAGGATTTATGACAACCTTAGTAAAAAAATCTGAAAAATGGGGGCTAAAATCCTCTTAAATAAAGTTTTCAAAAAAAGGGGTTCGATTCCCCTAGATTTTTTGCATATGGACAGAGGGTAAATAAAGCCCTTCAGAAAGGAGCAAAAGCTATGAGTTTAAAACATAAAGTATGTATCAACATTGCACATCCAAGCGATAACCCTAATCCTGTTATTGAGAGTGGTACAATGCAAATCCGTAAAAGATTGTTAAATTTTCTTTTCGGTGAAAAAGTGAATGTACTTGTTCTTGCACCGGGTGATTCGGTTGAAACCGTGGAAATCCGTGAACTTAAAGGAGGTGAAAGCTGTGAGTGAAATCAGGCTGCTGCTTGATGTGGTTTCAGATATGCGATCCTTGGCAGACAGCCTGCAGGCTGTTTGTGATGCAATGGCAGAAAGCGAACCTGCAGATAAAGATAAGAAACCTGCTCCGGTTAAAGAGGCAGAACTAAAGAAAACAGCAAAGTCAGCTGATAAGAAAATTAAGCTTGAGGATGTAAGGGCTGTCCTTGCAGAAAAGAGTCAAGCTGGCATGACTGCCAAGGTGCGTGAAATTATTCATAAATATGGTGCGGCAAAACTAAGTGAGATTGAGCCTAATTATTATGCTGATATTTTGAAAGATGCGGAGGAACTTGTAAATGGGTAATCATGCGATACTTTCTGCATCAGGATCACATAGGTGGCTCAACTGCCTGCCATCGGCAAGACTGGAATTTGAATTTGAAGGTAAAGAAAGCACAGCGGCTGCAGAAGGCAGTGCCGCCCATGCTCTTTGTGAGCATAAACTTCGCAAAGCACTTAGGATGAGGAGTAAAAGACCTATTTCAAACTATGATTCTGATGATATGGAGGAATACACAGATAATTATGTGGATTTTGTAATGGAGCAGTTGGAAATATCAAAACAATGCTGCAGTGATCCACTGGTACTTATAGAACAGAAATTAGATTTTTCTTGTTATGTGCCGCAGGGTTTTGGGACAGGTGACTGTATTATTATTGCTGATGAGAAACTCCATATTATTGATTTTAAATATGGCATGGGAGTTTTGGTAGATGCAGTAGATAATTCACAGATGAAACTGTATGCACTGGGTGCTTTGGAAATCTATGATAGTCTTTATGACATTAAGGAAGTATCCATGACCATATTTCAGCCACGCAGGGAAAATATCAGAACATGGACAATTTTAGTGGAAGAATTAAAGGATTGGGCAGAAAATGAACTAAAGCCAAAGGCTCAGATGGCTATAAATGGTGAGGGAGAATACCTACCTGGAGAATGGTGTACTTTTTGCAAAGCATCAGTAAAATGTCGTGCAAGAGCAGAGGCAAAATTGGAACTTGCAAAGGCTGAATTCATGCTTCCACCACTTTTAACGGATATGGAGGTAGAAGAAATTCTTCATAAGATACCTGACTTAACTAAATGGGCAAATGAAATTATGGCATATGCCACAGATGCTGCCATCAACCATGGTAAACAGTGGAGTGGATTTAAAGTAGTCGAAGGTCGCTCTAATCGCAAGTATAAAAATGAAGATGCTGTGGCAGATGCAGCTAAGGCAAATGGCTACAAGGACATATTCCATCAGAGACTTATTACGATTACGGAAATGCAGAAACTGATGGGTAAGAAACAATTTAAGAAAATTCTTGGTGACCTCATATATAAACCACCGGGAAAGCCGATATTGGTTCCAATTACAGATAAAAGAACGGCTATGAATACATCAAATGCAAATAACGAATTTAATGAAATTATGGAGGATGAAAATTATGATAAATCAAAGCAAAACTAAGGTTGTTACAAGTGTAAATACACGTCTAAGCTACTTTCACGGCTGGGAACCGGCATCAATTAATGGGGGTGCTGAAAAATACAGCGTATCAGTACTTATCCCTAAGACGGATACAGAAACTATCAATGCTGTTAATGCAGCAATAGATGCAGCAATTGAAGAAGGAATTTCAAAGTTTGGTGGTAAAAAACCAAATAAAGCAGCTATTAAACTGCCTTTAAGAGATGGTGACGCAGAGCGTGATGATGAGGCATATAAAGGACATTATTTTGTAAATGCAAATAGTATAACTGCACCTCAGATTGTGGATAAGGCAGTAAGACCTATCCTTGACCGCAATGAAGTGTATAGCGGATGCTACGCAAGAGTGTCTTTAAATTTCTACGCTTTTAACAGTAATGGAAATAAGGGTGTTGCTTGTGGACTTGGCAATATTCAAAAGATTAAGGATGGCGAGGTTTTAGGCGGCAGAACAAATGCAGCTGATGATTTCACAACTGTGGAAGATGATGATTTTTTAGCATAAGAAAAATAAATATAAAGACGAGGTGGCGGAGGATATTTTCTGCTGCCTTGTTTGCTTTTGAAAGGATGGTATTTATATGAAATTTATTTCAATAGACATTGAGACTTTTTCCAGTGTCAATCTTCAAAAGTCAGGTGTATACCGTTATGCCGAGAGTGAGGATTTTGACATTCTTCTGTTTGGATATTCAGCAGATGGAGGAGAGGTGAAGGTGATTGAACTTGCTGGAGGTGAGAAAATTCCAATTGAAATTATAAATGCTCTTACTGATGATTCTGTTATTAAATGGGCATTCAACGCACAGTTTGAAAGAATATGCTTATCAAAGTGGCTTGGTATGAAAGCAGGTACTTATCTTTCACCAAAGTCATGGCACTGCACCATGGTATGGGCGGCAACTCTAGGACTTCCATTATCCCTTGAGGGTGTTGGAGCGGTATTGGGTCTTGAAAAACAAAAATTATCAGAAGGTAAAAATCTAATTAAATATTTTTGTATTCCCTGCACCCCAACAAAATCTAACGGGGGTCGTACTAGTAATTTACCACAGCATGATATACAAAAATGGGAAACGTTCATCTCCTATAACAAGCGTGATGTGGAAACAGAAATGGCAATACAAAATAAATTATCTAAATTTCCTGTATCAAAAAGCGAGTGGAAGAATTACCGCTTAGACCAGATAATCAATGACTGTGGTATTAATCTTGATATGGATTTTGTAAGACAGGCAATTTCCTGCGATGAAAAATTCAAAACAGAAAATATTGAAAAAGCAAAGAAATTAACTGGTCTTGAAAACCCTAATTCTCCTGCACAATTAAAGGATTGGCTCCTTGAGCAAGGTATGAAAACAGATTCTCTTTCTAAGGCAGTAGTTTCGGAGTTGCTTGAAGATTCAGATGGAGAAATACATGAGGTGCTTTCAATTAGGCAGAAGCTTGCAAAGAGCAGCGTAAAGAAATATACAGCAATGGGAAATGTGGTTTGTAGAGACAGCAGAGCTAGAGGTTTAATTCAGTTTTATGGTGCAAATAGAACAGGCAGATATTCTGGAAGGCTAATCCAGGTGCAAAACCTGCCTCAAAATCATCTTCCAGATTTAAAACAGGCTCGTTCTTTAGTGAAAGATGGAAACTTTACAGCTTTAGATTTACTTTATGACAGTATTCCAAGTGTGCTGTCAGAATTAATTAGAACAGCTTTTATACCAATGTATGGGAGTAGGTTTATTGTAGCAGATTTTTCTGCAATTGAGGCTCGTGTTATTGCGTGGCTTGCTGGTGAGAGATGGAGAATGGATGTATTTGCAGGTGGTGGAGATATATATTGTGCCTCAGCATCACAGATGTTTAATGTTCCTGTTGAAAAAAATGGTATTAACGGGCATTTAAGGCAGAAAGGTAAAATAGCAGAATTAGCCTTAGGCTATGGCGGCTCAGTAGGAGCACTTAAAGCAATGGGAGCAGTTCAAATGGGATTTGCTGAAGATGAATTAAAACCTATCGTCAATGCGTGGAGAAATTCTAATCCTAATATAACTTCTCTGTGGTGGAAGATAGACCGTGCAGTAAAAACTGTAGTAAAAACAAAACAGCCAATTGAGATATATGGTATCGGAATTTTTTATCAAAGTGGAATTCTATTTATTAAGCTGCCAAGTGGAAGAAGGCTTGCATATGTGAAACCTCTTATTGGAGAGAACAGATTCGGTGGTGAGTCTGTCACCTATGAAGGTGTTGGCGGCACGAAAAAATGGGAACGAATAGAAAGTTATGGTTCTAAGTTTGCAGAGAATATTGTTCAGGCAATTAGCCGTGATATTTTAGCAGAAGCAATGCTTAAATTAGCTGCCCATGGATTTGAAATTGTAATGCACGTTCATGATGAAGTGGTAATAGAAGTACAAAATAAAATATCTTCTGTAGAAGAAGTATGTAGGATTATGAGTGAAACACCAGCATGGGCAAAAGGACTGATTCTTAATGCTGATGGCTATGAGTGTGAATTTTATAAAAAAGAATAAAAAACATTCAATTTAGGGAGTTCGATTGTTTGAGATTTTTGGCATATAGGCAGAGGAGAAATTCTCAGACTATATGACAGGAGGTTTTCCAATGAAAGAATTAATACCCAAAGATAAATATGGCATATTTGCCGATACAAAAGACACCGCAAGAGTGGATAGCTTGTTTGTGGCAGAGTTTTTTGAAAAACAGCATAAGCATGTTTTGCGTGATATTGCAAAAATCACTGAGCCCAAATCTGGGCTTAGTAAAGAATTTACTCAGTCCAATTTTGATCTGACCTATTACAAGGACAGTACTGGAAGAAAGTTGCCTTGTTATGCTGTAACCCGTGATGGTTTCACTATGTTGGCTATGGGATACACAGGTCAAAAAGCAATGCATCTTAAGGAACTGTACATTAGACGCTTTAATGAAATGGATAAGTTTATAAAAACATTAGTCTCTGCTCGTAAGGAATTCCCATTACTAACAGAAAACATCAAGTTAATACATGAAAATCCAAAACCTTATCACTTCAGCAACGAGTGTGATATGCTTAACCGCATTGTAATTGGGATGTCAGCAAAGAAGTTCAGGCTGGCAAACGGCATAGAAAAAGGAAAAAGTATTAGACCATATCTCAGTGATGAGCAAATCAGTATGCTTGAAACCTTACAAAAAGTTGATGTAGGTTTGCTCGTGGCAGTGCCAGATTATGAGCAACGTAAGCGCTATCTTGAATGGTACGTTACAAAGATAAAGGACAAGGATATATAAGAGGAGGAAAATCAATGTTTTATGTAAAGGAAAAGATTAGTGATACTGTGGAAGCGGTGGTTGAAATTAATGATGAAAATGTATTCTGCACCTGTCCCGGCTGTGGATGTGAAGTTAATGTTGACCTTTCAGAAGTATTTAGTAATGTTAATGCAGATTTATACGGTACTGCTGTTTACTGCAGTGAATGCAGCAAAAAGGTAAGAGAGGGAAAGGATTATGAAGATAAATAAATTTAACTCCGAGGGTTATTATGATCCTACTCCATATGCTGCAATTACAAATGTTATCAAAGAGGAGAAGGCAGAAAGGAATTTTGCTTTTAAGCCTCTTGTGTATATTTGTTCTCCTTATTCTGGCAATATTGAGGAAAATGTAAAAAAGGCACGTGCCTTCTGTAGGTTTGCATTGGAGATGAATTGTATCCCGCTTGCTCCACATTTGCTTTTCCCTCAGTTTATGGATGATGAAAATCCGCAGGAGCGGGAATTAGCTATGTTTATGAATGTGATCTTACTTGGAAAATGTAATGAACTGTGGGTATTTGGAAATACCATATCAAATGGGATGGCACAGGAAATAGAAAAGGCAAAGAAACGCAAACAGTTAATCAGATATTTTAATGAGAAGTTGCAGGAGGTAGGAAGTTTATGAAAATTGCAGTCGGCAATAGCCGTATGGATAAAAAGTGGAAAAACACAGATATTTCATGGGAGGACTTTTGCTCTCGTGTAAAGACTACGCAAAAAACAACAGAAACCATAGAAGAATACCGCAAACTAAAAAGGGGACAGCAGGATGATATAAAAGATGTGGGTGGATTTGTGGGCGGCTATTTAAGGCAGGGCAGACGTAAGAAAGGGCATGTGCTTTGCCGTTCTATTTTAACATTAGATATGGATTATGCAGCAGCAGATATATGGGAGGAAATTACAATGCTTTTTGATTTTAAATGCTGTATGTATTCAACCCATAAATATACACCAGAAAATCCAAGATTCCGTTTAATCATTCCACTTGCTCGTGAAATTAGTGAAGAAGAGTATGCAGCTGCTGCTCGTATGGTAGCAAAAGAAATAGGCATTGACCTTTTTGATGATACAACCTATGAGGCAGAACGTCTCATGTACTGGCCTTCCACATCTTCAAATGGTGTATTTGTATATAAAGAAAATGATGGAGCATTACTTGATCCAGATTTATATCTTGCCAAATATGATAATTGGCAAGATACCACTACTTGGCCAGTATCTTCACGTCAATCTGAAATTATTAAAAGAAGTTTAAAAGAACAAGCAGATCCTCTTTTAAAGGAAGGTGTAGTAGGAACATTCTGCCGTACTTATTCAATTCGTGATGTAATTGAAAAATTCTTAAATGATTTTTATGCACCATCTGCAATTGAAGGCCGCTATGATTATATTCCTGCTGACAGCAGTGCTGGTGTAATAATTTATGATGATAAATTTGCATACAGCCATCATGCTACAGATCCGGCAAGTGGTTTGCTTCTAAATGCATTTGACCTTGTACGTATCCATAAATTTTGTTCTCTCGATGATAAGGCGGCTGTAAATACAGCTGCAGGTAAACTGCCGTCTTATGTGGCAATGTGTGATTTTGCAATTAAGGATACTGCAGTAAAAGAAGAATTTGCAAAAGAAAGACAAGCACAGGCAGAAGATGAATTTTCAGAGGATGATTGGCAGACTGCTTTAGAACTTGATAAGCAAGGTAAAGTAAAGGGCACTCTGGATAATATTGTGCTGATTTTGCGTAATGATGACAGGTTAAAGTCACTTGCTTTTAACTGCCATCGTGATGGTATAGATGCCAAAGGCGGGTTGCCTTGGAAGCAAATTAAGTACGGCTGGAATGATTCAGATAACTCATCTTTAAAGGTGTATCTAAGCAGTAAATATGGAATTTATGCTCCTGCTAAAACAAAAGATGCTGTGCTGGCAGTAGCTGCGGAAAGAGCTTATCATCCCATCAGGGAGTATCTTGATAATTTGCCCAAATGGGATGGTGTGGCCCGTGTAGAAAATCTTTTGATAGATTATTTTGGAGCAGCTGACAGCACATATACAAAAGCAGTGATTAGAAAAACAATGGTGGCGGCAGTTGCACGCATATATCAACCAGGAACAAAATTTGACAGCGTACTTATCTTAAATGGACCACAAGGTATTGGTAAATCCACATTCTTTGCAAAACTAGCCGGAGAATGGTTTTCAGATAGCTTAACCATTACAGATATGAAAGATAAGGCAGGTCCAGAAAAACTGCAGGGATATTGGATGCTTGAGCTTGGTGAACTTGCTGGAATGCGTAAGACAGATGTTGAAATTGTTAAATCTTTTATTTCAAGAGTAGATGATAAATATAGAGCAAGCTATGGAGTAAATGTAGAAAACCATCCAAGACAGTGCATTATTGTCGGTTCTACTAATGCGGAGAATGGATTTTTACGAGATATTTCAGGCAACCGAAGATTTTGGCCAGTTCGTATCAGTGGCAATTCTACTAAAAAATCATGGCAAATTACTACTGAAGAAGTGCAGCAGATTTGGGCAGAGACTAGCTATCTATATAAACAAGGCGAAAAACTTTATCTTGAAGGTGATGATGATGTTCTTGCGAGAGGTGAACAAGCTGATGCCATGGAAACTGACGAGCGTGAAGGCTTGGTGCGTACTTATCTTGATA
>Ga0334882_1002022_pt1 | contig 22116 bp, 9 predicted proteins | sample GraSluR1_MG_5_FD_207226 | JGI IMG/M metagenome (GOLD analysis project Ga0334882, IMG submission 207226) | Sludge microbial communities from methane-producing bioreactor in Wageningen University, Netherlands - Granular Sludge_15_04-R1 | ecosystem: Engineered > Bioreactor > Anaerobic > Unclassified...
TTGAGAAGGCTCACGGTATTGAATATCAATTCTTGGGAACAGAATTTACTTCACTAGGTCTTGTTACGTCGTATGGCGATGACATTGAGAGCGTTGAATTAATGAGTGATGGAGCTCCTGCAGATGCAGACATTGGTGATTACACCATTTCAATAGATAATGCCTCCCCTGATTCAGGAACTGATCTTGATAACTATGATATTTCTTATGTTTCTGGTACCATGTCGGTTGTGGCAAAAATACCACTAACACTTGAAGGTATAATTGCCCTAAACAGGGTTTATGATGGATCAACAAATGCAACCATAACTGACTGGGGTAGTGTTATTGGAATTGTGGGAGGTGATGATGTTAATGTTGTGTTTACCGATGCCACAGCATCATTTGTTGATAAAAATGTGGGCAGTGAAAAAACGGTTTACATAACGGGATTTATCCTTGAAGGAGAGGATGCTCCAAAATATTCAATAGGCACACAAACAACTACAGCCAATATCACAAAACGAGGGCTTACTTTGAGCAACTTTGTTGCTGATGATAAGGATTACGATGGTACAACCGATGTTACAGGTGCTGGATTTGATGATAATAGAATTGAAGGCGATGATTTAGAGTTTACTTTTGATGCTGCATTCCGTTTTGCTGTGGTTAATTCTGCACCAGGAAATCCCCGTACAGTTGATTTTACCAATATTCAGCTAAGCGGAGGGGATGATATTGATAACTATAATCTTCTAACCACCAGCGGCTCAGTCGTCTCAGCCATTTATCCACGACCCATAACCATAACACCCGAAGAAGATCAATGGAAAGTTTATGGACAGGCTGACCCAGATTATAACTGGAACCTTACTGATGGAACACTGGTGGAGGGAGAAGAGGATATAATAACTGGTAATCTTACCCGTGAAATGGGTCAGAATGTTGGACTATACGAAATACTAATAGGATCTCTTAATGCTGGCAGCAACTATGCAATTACTTTAACTCCAATAAACTTCGAAATCATTCCAAAGAATTTAACAGTATCTGCAAATAATATTGAAAAATCATTTGGAGTTGAATATATTTTTAGCGGTAATGAATTTACTACAGAAGGTCTGGTGGTTGGATATGGCGATGCCATAGAGTCAGTTACACTTCAAAGCGATGGAGCTTCTGTTGATGCGCTAGAGGGAACCTACCCAATTTCAATAATTGATGTATTTCCTGCATTGGGAACCGATCTTAATAATTACAATCTTTTCACGGTTGATGGAGAATTAACTGTGCTTGATAAGATAATACTTACTTTATCTGATGTGATTGCTGAAGATAAAATTTACGATGGAACCGTAAACGCATCCATTATTTACTGGGGATCGCTCAATGGTGTAGAACCTGGAGACGAGGTTGAACTTGATATTACTGAAGCTTATGCAACATTCAGCAATAAAAATGTTGAAAATGATAAAGTTGTTACCATTTCCGGTTTGAATCTATCAGGAGAAGATGCTGATAAGTATTATATCTTCGACCAAACAGCAGAAGCAGATATTACTTCACGTATCTTAGTGTTAAGTAATTTTACTGCAGATAGTAAGATTTACGATGGCACAACGGATGTGTTCAATGCCGATTTTGACGATAACCGTATTATCGATGATATTCTTGAATTTAGTTTCGATGCTGCTTTTGCCTCAACGAATGTAGGTGTTAACATCCATGTAAACTTTAATAATATAAGCATAAACGGTGGACCCGATGCAAATAATTATGAATTAAGTTCATCGATAGGCATTGCATATGCTGATATCTATCCTAAACCCATTATGGTTACTGCTGATGAGGATCAGAGTAAGATTTATGGTGAAGAAGATCCGATTTTAACATTTTCATTTGATGAGGATCAGTTGATAGGGGAAGATGAGTTAACAGGAGAACTTGGAAGGGTGGCTGGTGAGGCAGTAGGAGTTTATCCAATTACCCTCGGAACACTCACAGCGGGAGAAAACTACTCATTATCTCTTGACAATGAGGCAGTATTTACAATTTTTGGGTTGCTAACCCTCGAGGTTGAGCCCGAAGGAACGGGTACTGTTTTAGGAGGTGGGCTATACCTAAATGGTGATCAAGTTGATATTTCTGCAATTCCAAATGAAGGATATGTATTTGTTAGCTGGACCAATGAGGAAAGCACAATTATTAGCACAATGCCTGACTTTACATATACCATGCCCGTTTCAAGTGTAATTCTTACAGCTAACTTCACTGAGACTTTACCGGAGTACGTCTTAGAGTTGCTTGTTAACCCCGAAGATGCAGGAACAGTTAGTGGTGCAGGACAATATGTCGAAGGCGAATTGGTTGAGATTTCAGCTATTCCTTCAACCGGATATCAATTTATTAATTGGACCAATGAGGCGGAGGAAATTATTAGTACAGATGAAGCCTATAGTTTCAATATGCCAGCCAATAATCTAACCCTCACAGCAAATTTCGAGGAATTACCACCTGTTTTCTACAGCTTGGTTTTACTGGTCAACCCCATGGAATCAGGAATTGTTACAGGCGAAGGAGAATATGAGGAAGGGGAAGAAGTTGAGATCACTGCAACACCTGAAGGCGACTATATATTTGTTAACTGGATTGATATTGATGGTAATATAGTTGAAGATGAATTTGGCAATCCAGCTGAAGCTACATTTACCTATACCATGCCAGCAAACGATGTTACCCTTATTGCCAATTTTGCTTTCGAAGGGCAATATCAGGTTATCGTAACAATAATTCCAGCAGGTTCTGGTATAATAACCGGAACAGGATCTTATTTCGAAGATGATGAGGTATCATTGGAAGCTATTCCCAATGAGGGTTACCAATTCTTAGATTGGAAGGATATTGCAGGAAATACTGTTTCAGAGGATATGGCGTATAGTTTTTTAATGCCCGCTGAAAATGTTTTGCTTACCGCAAACTTTGAACTATTACCTCCGCCTTTGTACACCCTGACACTTATAGCTAATCCAGAGAATGCGGGAGTTTTAACAGGAGGAGGAGAATATGAGGAAGGAGATGAGATTGAGGTTTCTGCAATACCTCAAGGAGATTATTACTTTGTTAATTGGACCGATGCCAATGGAAATGAGGTTGTTGATGGAAGTGGCAATCCAGTTGAAACTTCATTTACATATACTATGCCGGCAAACGATGTCGTGCTTATTGCCAATTTTGCCCTTGAAGGGCAATACGAGGTTGCCATTATTATTAATCCTTCAGGTGCTGGAACAGTTACAGGTGCTGGATGGTATTTCGAAGGCGATGAGGTTACTCTAACTGCTGCATCCAACAATGGATATATTTTTAATAATTGGAGTGATGATGGGAATATTTTATCCAATAATGAAACATATGTATTCTCTATGCCAGCAGATAATATTTCCATTACAGCAAATTTTACACCCATTTATACCATAACTTTTGCTGTAAGTAATTTAGAAGGGGAACCAATTGAAGGAGCATTAATCATTATCAATGAAGAATATGAACTTACCGCTAATGCAGTAGGTTATGCAGTTATTGAATTGCCCAACGGAACATACACATTTAATATTACTGCTGATAATTTCATCGAATACAATGATTCTTTCACTGTTGTAGATGAAAATATGACCATTACTATCGAAATGGAACCAGTTGGCATTTTATCAAATCCATTGTCGGATTTGATTGTTTATCCTAACCCATTTAGCGATATGATCACTCTTAATAACGCAAAAGCAGTGAACCGACTACTAATTACAAACATACTAGGACAAAGAATTATCGATTTACAGTTGGACGGAACAGAAGTTATATCTATACCTTTGATTGACCTTACAAATGGAATTTATATTATGATCTTCCAAACTAGCAACGGAGAAAGTGTAATTAGGAAGATGATAAAAGAGTAATACATATTTTTTAAATAGAGGGCTATTCTAAAAAGGAAGTTTTTTACTTCCTTTTTTTTATATAAAATCGAATTATGGAAAGATTTTTGTTAATTTTCAAACTTTTTAAAATGCCATAGACGGGGAAAATAACATAATGCCAATAAGTCTTCATTATTAACAAATTAATACCCATAAAAACATAAAGCAATGAGAAATTATTACCGATTATTATTCCTTTTTTCTTTAATGATGCTAAGTATTCAGCAAATATTTGCTGTTACAGCATATCCTTATCCTGTTGATTATAAACTACCCGATGGAACAACTATCACCATACAGTTGATGGGTGATGAAAAGGTAAAATGGGCTGAAACACCCGATGGTTTTTCGATTCTAATTAATGACCAAGGGTATTACGAATATGCTATTCTAAATAATCAGGGAGATTTGGTACTTTCAGGTATTAGAGCATTTAATGTCGATGAAAGAAATACTACTCAAAAAGCCTTCCTTTCTGGAGTGCCCAAAGGGTTAAGATATAGCAAATCTCAAATATCAATTTTTAAGCAGATTTGGGAGATTAAAGAAAAGGAGGCATCAAAGGCTTTTCCAACAACTGGTGACAGACAGTTGATATGCATATTAATGGGATTTGCCGATCTGGCGTTTACAAAAACACAGGGTGACTTTAATTTGCTATTCAATCAGGTTGGTTATAATGTTGGTGGAGCAACTGGTAGCGTTAAGGATTACTACCTTGAAAATTCTTACAATCAGTTCAACCTTACCGTTGACGTGGCTGGCCCATACACAGCAAGTTATAACATGGCCTACTACGGGGGATCAAGTGGGACAGATAACCCAAGACCTTTAATTGCAGAAGCCATAAACTTGGCCGACGATGATGTTAACTACGCTAACTACGATAACGATGGCGATGATTGGGTTGATGGCGTTTACGTTATATACGCCGGGTATGGAAGAGAGGCAGGTGGTCCTGTTGGTTCAATCTGGGCACATGCATGGCAACTTGCTTCACCTGTTCTGAAGGATGGTGTTTATCTCCAACGTTATTCATGTTCAGCAGAATTACGAGGTAATAGTGGATCAACCATTACAGCCATTGGGGTTATTTGCCATGAGTTTGGCCATGTACTAGGTGCCCCTGATTATTATGATACAGACTATGAAACCGGTGGTCAATACCAAGGAACAGGACAATGGGATATGATGGCAAGTGGCTCCTGGAATAATAATGGGGTTACACCCGCACACCACAACGGGTTTACTAAGGTATACTACTACGAGTGGGCAACAGCCACAGTTTTAAATTCGGGTACAACAGTTATCCTGAATAATGCATCGGAAAACTCAAACAGTTTCTATCGTTACAATTCTACCACTTCCAATGAGTACTTTTTATTGGAAAATAGAGAAAAACATTTATTTGATGCTTATATTCCGGGAAGTGGTATGATCATTTACCATGTGCATAGCGGTGTTTACAGTGTAGGAAATAGTATCAATGCTACCCATCCTCAACGGATGTATCCTGTTAGCCAAAACGCAACCATGGATCCCACTAGTACCCCCTCATCTTACGGAACTATAAATGCAGCTACTTGTGCATGGACAGGAACAGGAAAAACATCTTTTACCGATGCAACTTTACCAAGTTCAAAATCATGGGCGGGAGCGAATACCAATAAACCCATAACAAACATCTCAAGAAATGCAACAGCAAAAACTGTTACGTTCGATTTTATGGGAGGAGCACAGGGTAACCCAACAGGATTTAATGCCACAGCAGTTTCTTCATCCCAAATTAACCTTTCGTGGACAAAAAACGAAGGGCGAGATGTTTTGCTAGCATATAACACTTCATCAACCATTGGAACTCCAACGGATGGAGTAACTTATTCATCAGGTCAAGCAATACCTGGTGGTGGAACAGTAATATATGTTGGCCCTAATGAAAATTTCTCACATACAGATTTAAATTCAAACACATCATATCACTATAAAATCTGGACTAAACTTAATTCAACTCCCGACTGGTCACCTGGAATATCAACAAGCGAAACAACTCTTTGTGATGCACTTTCTTCACTTCCCTTCTTCGAAGATTTTAATTCTTCTACCAGTCTTCCTTCATGCTGGCAAATAGTTGATCACATAGGTAATGGACAAGTATGGCAGTTTGGAACTCACACTAGTGGTCTATCGGGAACAACAGGGAACTATGCTTACTTAAACAGCGATGCATATGGCAATGGCAATTCACAGAATACTGATTTAATTTCACCAGTTTTTAACTTCTCAAATTATACCGATATTTCACTTTCATTTACTCATTATTTTCGCCAATGGAGCGGATCTTCAGGAACTTTATCTTACAGTTTAAACGGGGGATCAACATGGACACAAATTCAACAATGGACAACTACTTCAAATCCAGCTTCATTTAGTCAGGTAATACCTGCTATTTCAGAACAAGAAAACGTTTTGTTTAAATGGAATTATACAGGTAGTTGGGGATATTATTGGGACGTGGATGATATTCAGATAACAGGAACATTGGTTGATAACACACATTTGCTTATCCTTTTGGCTAATCCTAATGATATCGGTGCAGTGCTTACAGGTGCCGGCGAATATAACGAGGGTGATGAAGTAAACATCACTGCTAGCGCAGTTGAAAACTACACCTTTAATGGTTGGGCAGGTGATTCTGAAGACATTGCTCTACTAGATGATGCAACCAGTTTGAGCACTTTCTTTACGATGCCCAATAGGGACATTACCCTCACCGCTACCTATCAGGAGGTGATTACACCCACCTATAACCTTACACTATTGGCTAATCCTGATGACATTGGTGTTATACTAACCGGTGAAGGAACATACGAGGAGGGAGATGAGGTGAATATCACTGCTAGCGCAGTTGAAGGCTACAACTTCGCTGGTTGGACCGGCGAGGCTGAAGACATTTCTCTACTAGATGATGATACAAGTTTGAGTACCTTCTTTACCATGCCCAATAGGGACATTACGCTTACAGCAACCTATCAGGAGGTGATTCCATCTACCTATATCCTCACATTATTGGCCAATCCCAATGACATTGGAGCAGTCCTAACCGGAGAAGGCGATTACGAGGAAGGGGATGAGGTGAACATATCGGCAAGTGTAGTTGAAGGCTACAGCTTTGTCGAATGGACGGGCGAGGCTGAGGATATCGTCCTGCTCGACGATGCCGCTGCCCAGGCTACATTCTTTGCAATGCCCGATAGGGACGTTATCCTAACGGTAAACTATACTTTGATTGAGTACAATGTGTTTGTTGAGATATACCCGGAGGAAGCTGGTGAGGTAACGGGAAATGGGGGATATTTTATGGGCGATCAGGTGATTGTTGAGGCAGCTGCCAATGAAGGGTATCAATTCCTCAACTGGAGGAATGGTGGAACAGTAATTAGCTCTAGCAACCCGTATTCGTTCGAAATGTTGGCATCTGACATTACCCTAACCGCATATTTTGTAGCCGAGGGAACCGAAACTTACACATTTACCCTTTTGGCCGATCCTGATGACATAGGTGCTATACTAACCGGAGAAGGCGATTACGAGGAAGGGGATGAGGTGAACATCACCGCGAGTGCGGTTGAAGACTACACCTTTACCTGCTGGACGGGCGAGGCTGAGGACATTGCACTGCTTGACGATGCTACCGCTCAGGCTACATTCTTTGCAATGCCCGATAGGGATATCACCCTCACCGCCACCTACCAGGAGGTGTTACCGCCCACTTACACCTTTATCCTTTTGGCCGATCCCGATGACATAGGCGCAGTGCTAACCGGAGAAGGCGATTACGAGGAAGGGGATGAGGTGAACATATCGGCAAGTGTGGTTGAAGGCTACAGCTTCGCTGGCTGGACGGGTGAGGCTGAAGATATAGCTCTTCTTGAGGATGCTGCTGTTCTTTACACCACATTCCAAATGCCTGCCCGTAACGTAACACTAACCGCAAATTATGAAGAAGATCTGCCATACTACACCCTTACTCTTTATTCCAATCCTGATTATATTGGCGCTGTTGTTACAGGTGCGGACGATTACCTTGAAAATGACTACGTTACTATAACTGCCAGCGCGGTAAGTGGCTATAACTTCATTGGCTGGACTGGTGATGATCCTGCCGATGTTGACCTGTTGGCTAATCCTTTGGCTATGACCACTACTTTCAATATGCCTGCCAGAGAAGTTATATTAACTGCCAACTATAGTCAAGAGCCATATTATGCTTTAACCCTTTTGGTCTATCCTGACGATATTGGCGCTATTGTTACCGGAGCAGACGATTACCTTGAGAATGATAATGTTATTATTACTGCCAGCGCGGTGAGTGGTTATAGTTTCATTGGCTGGACTGGTGATCCTGCCGATGTTGCCCTGTTAGCTAATCCCTTGGACGTGACCACTTCTTTCAACATGCCAGCTAGAGATGTAACCCTAACGGCCACCTACGAGGAGGATGTACCCCCAACAACCTATATCCTTACTCTACTAGCTGATCCCAATGATATAGGCGCTGTACTAACCGGAGAAGGTGAGTACGAGGAAGGAGATGAGGTGAACATTACTGCAAGTACAGTAGAAGGCTACAACTTCGCTGGTTGGACTGGCGACGCTGAGGACATAGATTTACTAGATAATGCCACTGCTCAGGCAACATTCTTCGCTATGCCCGAAAGAAATATTACCCTCACCGCCACCTATCAGGAGGTGATTCCACCCACTTACACCCTCACATTGTTGGCCAATCCTAATGAAATAGGTGCAGTGCTAACAGGAGAGGGCGATTACGAGGAAGGGGATGAGGTGAACATCACTGCAAGTGCTGTTGAAGGCTATGACTTCATTGGCTGGACAGGTGAGGATGACGACATTGCTTTATTGGATAATGCATTATCAGCATCAACATCTTTTAGTATGCCAGCTCGGGTGGTAACCTTAACAGCAAATTATGAAGAGCAGTCGAATGATTCATATACGGTTACATTCATTGTGCGGAATCCAGAAAATTTACCCATTGCTGGTGCTAATATTTCTATAACTGGATTGGGTAATCTTACAACTAACACATCGGGTGAAGCTGTAACTCAACTCCCCAATGGAAACTACTCATTTACTGTTATAGCAACAGGATATGGGAATTACAGTGATGTATTTACCATTGCTGATGCTAATCGAAACCTTTTGGTAATATTAACTCCTGTTGGGGTTGAAGAGCATGCCCTATCAACTTTAGAGGTTTTCCCAAATCCCTTCAAAAATATCATTACGATTAATAATGCCAGCAGGGTTAACCACCTAATTGTAAATAATATCATAGGGCAACGATTAATAGACATGCAGTTAAATGGTTCCGAGAGCATCACCATCCCAACCGATGAGTTGCCCAAAGGTGTTTACTTGATGATCTTCCAGACAAAGAATGGTGAAAGAGTGATAAGGAAGATGGTTAAGGAATAGAATAATTCTTTATAAAATCTTTAGAAGCCGCTATAATTAGCGGCTTCTTTTTTATAGTTTAATTTAAATCAAAATATTTGAAAAAAGTTTTAATAAAAACATATGTTTAAGTAATATTTGTAGCAATATAATATGCGATTGTTGATTCTATATATTTAATAACTAAGTTTTCAAAAACATGTATTAATTTCACATATTGATTTTTCGCTAGTTTATTCTTATAAAACCAAAAAATGATTTTTTTCACTAAATCAGTTGCTTGCATATTATTTTTTTTGATACTTCATTGCTACCTTATTTCGATGGCACAAGAAAAACGAGTTGTAACTGCATATCGAATTACTGGTGAACCTCCCAAGATTGATGGTTTAATTGATGAAGAAGTTTGGCAATTAGTTGATTGGGAGGGTAATTTTATACAACAGCAACCCTACGAAGGTAGAGAACCTTCTCAGCAGTCCAGCTTTAAAATACTATATGACGACGATTATATTTATGCTGCAATAATGTCGTGGGATTCTTATCCTGATAGCATAGTTAGCCGTCTTTCTCGTCGTGATATTGGCGATGGTGATGCAGTTGGTATTGAATTCGACTCATATTTTGACAAAAAAACGGCATTCTCTTTCATTGTTACGGCATCAGGAGTTAAAATTGACAAACTCATTAGTAATGATGGTGAATATGAGGATGAAAATTGGGATGCTATTTGGGTTGTTAAAACAAGTGTTAATGATAGGGGATGGATTGCCGAGATTAAAATTCCATTTAACCAGTTAAGATTTAATAAAAATGATGAACAAAAATGGGGACTTCAGGTTGGGCGATTCATTCATAGGAAGGAAGAACTTTCACTTTGGCAACCAGTACCACGTGATGCCCCGGGTTGGGTTCATCAGTATGGTATTCTTGAGGGTATTAAAGGGATAAAACCAAGAAGGCAAATTGAAATTGCTCCTTATGTTGTTGCAAAAACTGAACGATTTAAGCCTGAAGATGAAAATCCATTTGCTACAGGTAAGCGCAATAAGTTTTCGGGAGGCATTGATGCAAAGATAGGAATAACGAACGATGTCACTCTTGATTTAACCGTTTTTCCCGATTTTGGTCAAGTTGAGGCTGATCCGTCGGAAGTTAATCTTACAGCCTTTGAAACCTATTTTCCTGAGAAAAGACCTTTTTTCATTGAAGGCAGTAATTTATTTAACTATGGACTTTCCTTTGGAGATGGGAGCCAATCGTCCGAAAATCTTTTTTATTCTCGAAGAATTGGACGAACCCCACAAAGATCTTTAAACTTAATTGATAATGAGTATTGTATAATTCCTGAATCGACCGAAATCCTAGGAGCATCAAAGATTACTGGGAAAAATAAAAGTGGAGTATCCTTTGCAATTATGGAAGTAATAACCAATAGAGAGTATGCTCAGATTGATATAAATGGGAATAGACGTTTAGAGGAAGTGGAACCTTATACTAACTATTTCGTTGGTAGTTTACACAAAGACTTCAATGAGAGTAATACTCAGATTAGCGGAATATTAACCTCTACAAATCGTTTTTTTGATAACGAATCACTTGATTTTCTTCATACTGAAGCCTATTCTGGAGGGTTGAATTTATTTCATCAGTGGAACAACAAAAATTACTATTTAAACTTTAAATCATATTTTAGCCATGTTGCTGGTAGTAACGAGGCCATTATTAGAACACAACGAGCTTCTGCTCGTTATTTCCAACGCCCCGATGCCACACATGTTTCTGTTGATTCTTCAGCAAATAGTTTAACAGGACATGGGGGTAGTTTTATAATAGGTAAAGGTGGTGATGGAAATTGGCGATTTGCCAGTTTTATTACCTGGAAGTCGCCAAAACTTGAGGTTAATGATATTGGTTATATTCGTAGTGTTGACGATATTTTTCAGGTTATTTGGTTTGGATATCGTTATTGGAAACCTTTCTCAATTTTTAGAGAGGTCAATCTTAATTTCAATCAGTGGACAGGGCACAACTTTACAGGTGAATTAAGTTATTTTGGAGGAGAGTTCAACTTTCAAACACAATTTAAAAATTATTGGTCTTTTGCTACAGGCATAAGTTCTTATGGAAAAAGTGTTAACTACACCGCTTTAAGGGGAGGACCATCTTTATATATGCCCGGTGGCATAAATGGTTGGGGTTGGTTTAGTAGCGATGATCGAAAAAAAATAACATTTTCTCTTAGTTCTTCATTCCATTCCAGTGTATCATTACTTTCTAAAAATTATTCTTTAGGGTTAGCCTACAAGCCAATAAATGCACTTGCTATTTCACTTTCGCCTTCATATTCATATTCAGAAGAGAAATTACAATATGTTGAAAATATTGAACATAACAATGAAATGCGATACATAAATGCTTCGCTCAACCAAGATTTATATATTTTTGAACTTTGGGTTAATTTTAGTATAACACCCGACTTATCCTTTCAGTACTATGGTCGTCCCTTTTTTGCAAAGGGTAAATACTATGATTTTAAAAGAATAACCAATCCAAAGGCAAATTCATTTACAGATCGCTTCCATGTTTTTAATGAGGATGAAATTGGTTATAATGCTATTGATCAGATGTACTTAATTGATGAGAATTTGGACGGAACAGTAGATTACAGGTTTGAAGACCCAAATTTTAACTTCAGATCGTTCCAATCGAACCTAGTGGTTCGGTGGGAGTATCGTCCCGGCTCAACATTGTTTCTAGTTTGGTCGCAGGGTCGTGATTCCTTTGAAAGCGACTATAATACGGGCTTAAACTATAGCGCGAAGGAACTTTGGGATGCTTATCCTCATAATGTGTTTTTAGTTAAGTTTGCCTATAGATTCTATTGATCATATGCGTTTTTTCCTTAAACTTACACTCTTTTAAAAAAAGTGATATCCATTAATTTAAAAGTTGTGCCTTACAAAAATTTTTATTGAACGTTTGTAAAGTTGAAAATTAATGTATTTTAGCGGAGCTAAATTTTTGGTGAATGAATAAAAGCAAAAATTAATACTATTACTGTTTAATCAAAAACTAAAAAAATTACAAAATGCTACACGAACCCGCTGTAGAAATTGGAGCTGATTACGCTTCTAAAAAGAAAACAAGATTAGGAATAATCTTATTTACTGTATATGCCTCTATATATGGGCTGTTTGTACTTCTAGGGCTTTTTTACACCGATTTACTGGGTTTAAAAGCAGTTGGTAATGTTAACCTTGCTGTGGTTTACGGAATTGGGCTAATCCTTCTTGCTGCGATAATGGGTTTTATTTATAGCCTGATTTGCTCAAGAATGGAGGATCAAATGAATGGAGGAACCAAGGTATGATATATGAAGTTTCAATTTGGGCTATCCTAATATTCCTGGTTTTTGTTGCGATGGTTATTGGATTATCGTTTTATTTTGGTTCCAGAACAAAATCCGCAGCCAGTTACTATGCTGCTGGTGGTACAATTCACTGGGGAGTAAACGGGATTGCTTTCGCCGGTGATTACCTTTCAGCCGCCTCTTTCTTGGGTATTTGTGGTATGATTGCTTACGCGGGTTATGATGGATTTCTTTATTCAATTGGGTATCTTGCCGGATGGGTTGTTGCTCTTTTCCTTGTGGCAGAACCTCTTAAAAGACTGGGAAAATATACTTTTACTGATGCTCTTGACTCAAAGTTCAATTCAAGAGGCATAAAACTTACTGCATCGTTAAGCACTCTGATAGTATCAATATTCTATTTAATCCCTCAAATGGTTGGGGCAGGCGATCTCGTTGTCCCACTTCTGGGTTTACCCCATTGGGCAGGTGTTTTGATTGTTGGCGCAATTGTTATCTATATAGTTGCCACAGCAGGAATGACATCAACCACCTATGTTCAGTTTATTAAGGGGGGACTTTTAATAACATTCTCTGTTATTCTAACCATTTACATACTTAGGAATGGTTTTACCCTAAATCCATCGGATGATTACCGTCAATTTGCAAGCATTGAGGCGCAGGTTGAAGGTAATGAAGTGGTTTCAATAGAAAGCGAGGATTATGAATTGATTGGTCAGCAGCAGACTGGAAATCAAACTTTTGTCAAGTTAAGTAAAGAGAATTATGAAACTTGGTTTAAGCTGGAACAGAACGATGATGGATCTGCATACCTAACGGAAGCACTGAATATAACCAATACCGCTTCGGGCGAGAAATTGTACAACGGTGCGCCAAAGACTGAGAGAAGATTTTACCAGGTGGGACATTTGAAGAGCATTGTTCACAAGGGAGAAGAAGTTGAATCATCGGGACCACTAGGACCATTTGAATTTTTTAGCACATTAGAGGAAAGCGAAGTTGTGATTTTCAATAAATCAATTTTTGATGATGGAGAGGATAGGGTTACCGTGTTTTATCAGCAACCAACAAAGGGCTCCGATATATTGAAACCCGGACTTATGCTTAAGGTAGGGAAGAACGCTAAACTTTGGGATAAAGTTAACTTTTTCTCCCTGATGCTTGCTCTCTTTTTAGGAACTTCGGCTTTACCACATATTTTAATACGCTACTATACTGTACCCAGTCAGCGAGCAGCCCGAAAATCTACCATTGTGGCCATTGTTGCAATAGGATTCTTTTACATTCTTACACTCTATATGGGTCTTGGTGCCATGGTGAACGGAGTTAACGACTTGGAGAGTAGCAACATGTCGGGGCCTTTGCTTGCTAAATCATTTGGTATTGGGCTATTCTCAATTATTTCGGCCATAGCATTTGCAACCGTTTTGGGAACAGTAAGTGGATTGATAGTTGCCTCTTCGGGCGCCATAGCACACGACTTTGTGGATAAGTACCTTAAGGTGGAAATGACTGATAAGCAAAAGGTAAGAGCAGGAAAATTTGCAGCTTTTGGGGTTGGTATTTTTGCCATTATCCTGGGTATTATTTTCAAGGGAATGAACGTTTCCTTCCTGGTAGGACTTGCTTTTGCTGTTGCTGCTTCTGCTAACCTCCCATCAATTCTAGCCGTAATATTTTGGAAGAAAACCACTGCAAAGGGTATTGCAAGCTCTATTGTGGTTGGGATACTCTCGGCTGTTACTATTATACTATTATCACCATCGATGTTTGAACGGTATGGTTTGCCCAAGGCTGATGCAATTATTCCCTTTGATAATCCAGCAATTATCTCAATGCCATTAGCAGTGATTGCCCTGATTGTTGTATCGCTTTTAACACAAAAAAAGAAATAGAAAATAATTAAGTAATAAATAAAAACGCTGATAGTTTTCGCTCTATCAGCGTTTTTTTATAATATCCATCATATTAGCCTATTTATCAACCATATTTTTTTGTAACTTTGATATTCACACCATTTTTCATGAGAATAGCCATTGTTACAGATATCCATGAAGATTTTAAAATGCTTGAGAAGGCATACCGAACCCTTAAAGCAAAAGGCTACGACTTATTGATTTGTCTGGGCGACATTACGGGTTATGCTACTGAGTACTATATGCATAATCCAGATGCCAATGCTTGTATTGATTTGCTCAGGGAAAATGCTGACATTGTTCTTGCTGGTAATCATGATCTTTTTAGCAGTCAGCGTTTACCATCGTATCACCTCGAAAAGAATATTCCTGAAAACTGGTACGAGTTAACTTTACAGGAGCGTTACAATCTGTCTAAAAACACTTTATGGCTCTACGAAGAGGAAATTTTTCCAACCCTATCACCCGAAAATGAAATTTTTTTAAAAAATCTTCAAGAATGGTGTGTCATTAATGCCGGTAACAAGCATATTCTTTTTTCGCATTTTCTGCAGCCTGATTTGGCAGGTGTGGGACGTTGGTTTCCCTACCGTGTGGGTGAACTTCGACCACACTTTAGGTTTATGGAGGAGAATAACAGTATCTTGTCATTCGTTGGGCACTGCCACCCCGAGGGAGTAACAGTGGTTAGTAAGTTATTCTGGTCAACTCCAAGTTTCAATAAAATTAAAATAAAACAAAAGCCAAAAATTGTTCTGTGTCCACCCATTGTGAATAGCAAAAATTCAAGTAGTTGCCTTATCTTTGATAGTCTTTCAAACGAGATTGTGCCTTACCATCTGGATTAAAATATTTTGCCATGCAAACTAACACTCACTTCTTCTCTCGCATTTTGCTTCCATCACTTGTGGCGGTTCTTCTCTTTATGGCATCGATCTATCTTTTCGTTATACCCAACTACCGCGAAAGCCTCATGAATGGCAAACGAGAGACCATTCGTGAACTTACAAATACAGCCTGGAGTGTTATGCAAAAGCTCGATTTAATGGTTGACGAAGACTTTGATGTAATACAAGCACAAAGAGAAGCGATAATCATTATTGGTGATATGCGCTATGGCGATGAGTTAAAGGATTACTTCTGGATCACCGATACTACCCCCAGAATGATTATGCATCCCTATAGACCTTCAATGATTGGTATGGACTTAACCGACTACAGGGATCCAAAAGGAAAGAACTTTTTTGTTGATATTGTCAAAATTGTTAAAACCAATGGAGATGGTTATGTTGACTACAAATGGCAATGGAAGGATGATAGTTTAACTATAGTTCCAAAGCTTTCATACGTTAAAGCATTTCATCCGTGGGGTTGGATTGTTGGTACAGGTATCTACATTGAGGATGTGAATAGAGAGATATCGAACCTAACCCAAAAGGTTGTCTGGATTTCAGTGCTTATTACGCTTATTATTAGTGCTATCATTATTTACCTTGCTCGAAGGAACTATATAGCAGAAGCTGAAAGGCAAAAGGCACAGGAACGATTACGCGATTCCTTGCAACGATACAAAAAACTGGTGGAAGCATCAACCGATGGCGTGCTTATGATTATTGAAAATGAAATAGTTTACTGCAATCCATACCTATTAAATCTTTTGGGATATACTCAGGAAGATTTCGATGGGCATGATAAACAATTCTACGAAACCCTGAAAAGTTTTGTAAAAATTGATTTAGAGGACACCCAGGGAGAAGAAGCCAAACAATTAGAAATATCATCGGAGCAAAAGATTAAAAAGAAAAACGGGGTAAGTGTTGATGTGATCGTTAATAGGTCAAAGTTTGAACTGGAAGGTAAGCGAGGGTATATATATGCAGTGAAGGATGTTTCCCGGCATAAGGATGTGGAGCGTGAACTTGATTTGAGCATGGAAAAATTTAAGTCAATAGCAGGCCTTTTGAACCTTGGTATATTTCGTTGTACCTTGGGGAGACAATCCCGTTTTGTCGAAATCAATAGTAAAGCGTTGGAATTGTTGGGTTTCAACTCGGAGCATGAAATTAAAGATACGCAAGTTCAAGACCTTATCGATATAACTAATGAAAAAAAGGAAGTAGTTCGTGCCATAAATGAGGGCACCCATGTAAAGGACCGTTTATTACGGCTTAAACGAACTGATGGTTCTGTTCTATCTGCATTAGTTTCATTATTTCCGGTTCACGATGCCCATGGAAAAACAGTGTTTTGCGATGGGATTATAATTGATGCATACGACCATCTATGCCATGATGTAGGGTTCGATAAGAGCAAATCAACTCTTCATCTTTCGGCAAATATTCTGTTGCATCCTATTAAAGACTACCTTCTACCTGCTCCACAATGCGATATGGATACTTCGGTGGAGGTGGCCTCAAAACTTATGACTTCAAGCAAATCCGATATCGTCTTAGTAATGAGTGATAGATCATCAATTGTTGGGCTTGTAACCCATAGCGATATTAGCCGTCGGGTTGTTGCATCGAGTAAAAATCTTTCGGTTCCTGTTTCGGAAATTATGAGCGCACCTGTATTGGCAGTAAACGATGATGATATGGTAATGGATGCATTTAATTTGATGGTTCAGCACAAAGTTTCATATGTGGTTGTTAAATCAAAAGAGAATGGAAAACCTTTCTATATAAGCCTTATCAAATTATCCGAACTCCGAAAGGATACACCCGAGTTTATGATAAATGCTATTCAGAATGCTGGTTCAACCTATGAGATTGCTGATACCATGAAGCATTTACCACAATTGGTTAAAACACTGGTTGAAACTGGAACCGGAGTTGCCACAACAGGAAAACTCATTAGCAAAATATCTGATACAATTTCTAATAAGTTAATTAAGAACGCCATTGATGAACTCGGACAACCACCGGCACCCTTTGCTTTTCTTGCATTGGGCAGTGAGGGTAGGAGGGAGCAGACTCTTGCAACGGATCAGGATAATGCCATTATTTACCAAGTTGATTCACCCCATAAGGTAGATGAATGTAAAAATTATTTCCTAGAACTTGGTGCAAAGGTTTGTAATTATTTAGACAGAGTTGGTTATCCTCTTTGCAAAGGTGGAGTAATGGCCATGAATAAAGAGTGGTGCATGGAAATTAATGAATGGAAAAAATCTATTTCCGCATGGATAAACACCCCAAATCCTCAAGAAATACTGAATACCTCAATCTTTTTTGATTTCAGACCCGTTTATGGTGATTTTGAATTGGCCAATTTGCTACAGCACTTTTGCTTTAAATCGCTTAAGGAGAAAAATGTCTACTTCTTTAATCTAGCAAAAAGCATAACTGAACTTAAAGTTCCTTCCATTGATGGTGCTTCTTTAGCATCTACTAGCCTGGATATAAAATTACCAATTTTGGCAATTACAAGCATTGCAAGACTTTGGTCACTTAAGTTTGGAATTGGGGAAAGAAATACTTCCGAAAGATTTTTTGCTTTGCAATCGGCAGGCATTTTTAATGCTAACCTTAGGGAAGATTTTGAGCAAGCTTTGCGATACCTTATGATGTTGAGAATAAAGAACCAACTATCGCAGATTGAAGCCGGCAAAAATCCAACCAATGAGATAAATTCGAAGGATCTGGCAGGGATTGATCGTATTATGTTAAAGAAAGTGGTTTCGACCATTTCTGATCATCAAAATCGCTTAGGAATTGAATTTAGATTGGGGTAATAATCTCAATGTTCTTCTGCACAATCAGTTCAAAAGTATCTAAATTTAGGCAGCAAAGATTTCCTGTTTGATTATGGTCGTATATCTTATGTGGCTTTGTGTAAAAGCACCCGTTATCAAGAGGAATAACGGGTTGCCTTTCGGCAACAGCTTTCTCTATCTCAAAAAGGGGGGTAACTTGATGCCCATGTAAAATGCGTCGGCCGTTAAGAATGATAGGATTAGGGTTGGTTTTCCTGAGTTCAAGCATTGAGACAAAGTCTTGAAAAGGGTTTTCTACATTAAAGTTTATACCAGCATGTACGATGATAAAGTCATCCAACTCGTAATAGTATTCAAGTTTCGACATGAAGTCAACATACTCTCTTTTAACTGATTTATTTTCATTTAGCAAATCAGGACTTTTGTTGATTTTACAGACAAAATGAGCAAGGGTTTCCCTATCATACTCTTTTATTGCATTTAGGAGATTTTCTTCGTGATTACCCCTTAAGGGGTAAATATTGTATCCTTGGTTGATTAAGGAAATAACATAGTCCAAAACGCCGGAGCTATCAGGTCCACGATCGATGTAATCACCTAAAAAAAACAGATGGTCTTTAGGAGTGAGACAGATTCTATTTTCAATTATTACTCTTAACGTTTTTGAGCATCCGTGAATATCGGATATTACCAAACGTCTTCCTTTTGGACTTTTGATGATATCTAACCTCATAATAAAAAAAGTGACCACATAAATGTAGCCACTTTTTAATTGAACCATTGAAAAGGAATTTATTTTTTCTTCAAAATTGTGTTGAGTACTTTTTCCTTATCCAACTTCTTTGTGCAGAAGAACCAGTCCTTGCAGTCCAATTCCTTGCTGTCCATACGCTCCTGCGCAACCCCACAAGAGCCTGCAGGTGAAATAATTACATCGTCGCCTGGCTGCCAATCGGCAGGGGTGGCAATTTGGAACGCATCGGCGGTTTGTAGAGCGATAACAGCACGGTATAGCTCCTCAAAGTTACGCCCAAGGCTCAATGGGTAGTAGATAATAGTACGGATTATCCCATTTGGATCGATGATGAAAACCGCACGAACAGCTTTTGTATTGCTTTCGCCGGGCATCATCATGCCGTACTTCTTGGCCACCTCCATGGTGATGTCCTCAATGAGAGGGAATTTCACCTCGATGTTTTTCATCCCTTTATACTCGATCTTCTCCTTAATGGTACGTAGCCAGGCAATGTGGCTGTAAATACCATCAACCGAAAGCCCAACCAGCTTGGTATTAGCCTCATTGAAACGTTTCTCCATATGGGCAAAGGTCATAAACTCCGAGGTACAGACAGGTGTAAAGTCAGCCGGATGGCTGAAAAGGATTACCCAGTTACCTTTGTAATCGGATGGGAAATTAATGTCACCCTGAGTGGTCACTGCCTTAAATTCAGGGGCTTTTTCGCCTATGCGTGGCATGGCGTAGGTTTGTTCTTTGTTTTCTTCCATTGTTTTAGTTATTAAGTTATTAAGTTATTAAGTTGATTATTTCATCAAATCAAACCGATCTGCATTCATCACTTTTACCCATGCACTCACAAAATCCTTTACAAATTTTTCTTTATTGTCGTCCTGTGCGTAAAGTTCTGCATAAGCCCTTAGCACAGAGTTTGAACCAAACACTAAGTCAACTCTGGTTGCTGTCCATTTAACTTGATTTGTCTTTCGTTCTATTATATGATACAAATTATTAGATACTGGCTTCCATGAGTAGTTCATGTCGGTAAGGTTCACAAAGAAATCATTGGTTAGTTTACCTTCTCTGTCGGTAAATACACCGTGTTTTGTTCCTCCGTGATTAGTGCCTAATACACGCATACCGCCAATTAGAACAGTCATTTCAGGGGCTGTAAGTCCCATTAGTTGACTCCTATCAAGAAGCATCTCCTCAGGTTGCACTGCATAATCTTTCTTAAGCCAGTTCCTGAAACCATCGTGTAAAGGTTCAAGGACTGAGAATGATTCCTCATCTGTCATTTCGGCTGTTGCGTCACCCCTTCCAGGGCTGAAAGGAACTTTGATGTTTATACCAGCTTCCTGTGCGGCTTTTTCTACGGCTGCACTTCCGCCTAATACAATCAAATCAGCAATACTTACCTTTTTATTTAATCCTGCTTGGATTTCAGTAAGTTTTTTCAAAACTTTTTCAAGTCGTATGGGCTCATTGCCTTCCCAATCTTTTTGGGGTGCAAGGCGAATTCTCGCTCCATTTGCACCACCTCTGTAGTCAGAACTTCTAAAAGTTCTTGCACTATCCCACGCTGTATTGATAAGCTCTGTTTGGGTTAAACCACTATTCAGAAGTTTTCCCTTCAATTCCTCGATTTCCGATTCGGTAAGGGTGTAGTTTACTGATGGAATTGGGTCTTGCCAGATCAAATCCTCTTTTGGAACATCGCTACCAAGGTAACGACTTTTGGGTCCCAAATCGCGATGCGTTAATTTGAACCAGGCTTTAGCAAAGGTCTGAGCAAAATATGCGGGATCTTTATAGAAACGTTCAGAAATCTTACGATACTCAGGATCTATTTTTAGGGCCATGTCGGCATCTGTCATCATGGGATTTCTGCGAACTCCGGGAACATGTGCGTCGAATGGTTTATCTTCCTCTTTAATGTTAATTGGCTCCCATTGCCATGCACCGGCAGGACTTTTTTTCAGCTCCCAATCGTAGGTGAAAAGCAAGTAGAAGTATGTGTTGTTCCATTTGTTTGGGTATGTAGTCCATGCGCCTTCCAATCCGCTTGAAACCGTATCTTCAGCATTGCCTTTACCTTTTGGATTTGTCCACCCAAAACCTTGCTCTTCAATTGACGCACCTTCAGGGTTAGGACCCAAAACAGAAGCATCGCCATTTCCATGAGTTTTCCCGACTGTATGACCACCAGCGGTTAATGCAACAGTTTCTTCATCATTCATAGCCATGCGCTTGAATGTTGCGCGCATTGCTTGTGCGGTCTTAAGTGGGTCGGGTTTACCGTCAACACCCTCAGGATTAACATAAATTAATCCCATTTGAACCGCTGCCAATGGATTTTCGAGTGATTCTTCATCCGATTTATCGGAATAGCGATCTTTTCCCAACCATTCCTTTTCTGCTCCCCAGTAAATATCTTTCTCGGGATGCCAAATATCCTCACGTCCTCCGCCAAAACCAAAGGTTTTGAATCCCATGGATTCATAGGCCATATTTCCAGCAAGGATAAATAGATCAGCCCATGATAATTTGTTACCGTATTTTTTCTTGATTGGCCATAATAGCCTACGGGCTTTATCAAGATTCACATTATCGGGCCAACTGTTAAGAGGGGCAAAGCGTTGGTTGCCTGTGTTTCCTCCACCGCGACCATCGGCCATGCGATAGGTTCCGGCGCTATGCCAAGCCATGCGAATCATTAAACCTCCGTAGTGTCCCCAGTCGGCTGGCCACCAATTCTGGCTATCAGTCATTAATTTTTTAAGGTCGTTTTTTACTGCTTCTAAATCGAGTTTTTTAAACTCTTCTCGATAATTGAAGTTTGCTCCAAGAGGGTTTGTCTTGGTGTCGTGCTGATGGAGAATGTCTAAGTTAAGCGCATTTGGCCACCAACTCATTACGAAGTTGCTTGTATCGGTATTTGCGCC